>JAABUZ0100001745.1_pt1 | contig 39592 bp, 39 predicted proteins | sample 5562091 | NCBI WGS metagenome assembly JAABUZ01 (sample SAMN12813069, study PRJNA571459) | rock metagenome | isolation source: Antarctica rocks | place: Antarctica: Victoria Land, Linnaeus Terrace sud | collected 2015-12-21 | reverse complement strand
ATTCATGCGGTGACAGCCAAAGGCTTTGAGCTAAAGGTGTTCCTGACTGTGCTTGCCTACACCATCAACGCTACTCTTTAGAAACGCAACTTAGGTTATTATAATTATCTTTTAACCAAGAAAACATACTATAATACGTGATTACAGCTTACGAATACTTGGGCGTGATGATAAATCATTAGCATCTGTCAGTGGCAGCTTTGCATCTGGATTACATCGGCTTTTCTCTCGCGTACCCAGTGCGTTGCAACGACGGAAGAAAACGTTCCATCGTTGCTGTGCCATAGGAATGCCAAGGCACAGCGAGGGAATTGCCTAAGAAACTTGCAAGGCACGAGGAAAGCAGCAGCCTGCAATGTCAGCGATGACCCATACACTCTATTTGACATAATGTGTATTATCGGACGCAGAATATTGCATTTGCACAGCGGGCACAAGGAGTTGACATTGCGCTCCCAATGTGCCATGATAATGACTAGAATACTAAAATGGTCATTAGTTGCAACCGAAGCATTATGAACAAAGATGCACACGCCGAGGCTCGCGCCAAAATTGTCCAGGCCGCCCAGGAACGCTTATGGCACTTCGGCTATAAAAAAACGACAATCGATGAAATAGCCGCCGATGCCGGCATCGGCAAAGGCACGATCTACCTTCACTTCAGCAGCAAAGAAGAAATCGCGCTGGAAATTATGGCGCAGTTTAAGAAGCAAAGCCTTGTCGAAGTGCAGCGCATTGCAGACAACGGAAACCTGCCGATTTTGACCCGTATCAAGGAAATGCTGCTTCAGCCGATATTGATGTCCCATAGCCGGTGCAGTCAGTCACCTGCCGCTTTGGAGATGGTTGCTGCTATCGGAGCCAATATCCATGCCTATCTGAAGCCATTTCTGCGGGAAGAAATAGAGATTTTGGCCTATGTGCTTGAAGAAGGGAACTTGCAGGGCATATTTTGTATTGATGACACACAAGCCGCCGCTCAAACTTTGAAAAACATGTGTGCCGGTTTCTGGCCGCCGTTTCCCTGCATCACGGGAGAAGAAGCAATCCAGGAAGCCGTTTCCCGCATTGTGGAGTTAGCGTACTGCGGATTTCGCGCGGGCCACCAAGCAGCCAACTAGAATTATGAACAACACTCACAAAGACAAAAGCGCGGTGTCACTGCTGGCACTGACGTTTCTTGGCTGCACTATTTCTTCACCGGCCTGGGCCCAGGCCGGTGCAGGCGCTTCTTCCTCAGGGACAGGCGCATCATCGACCGGAACAGCGGCAGGCGCTGCCGGCACTGGGACAGGAACGGCAGCGGGACAAAGCGGCGGTGTAGGCGTCAATGCAGGGCAAGCCGGTCAGGGCGGCATCGGAGGAGACAACGGCGTCGGGGGGACGACCAGCGGCGCCAGTGGCAGCGCGCAGGGCAATGGCGCGGGCGGTTTATCGGGGAACAACGGGCAGAATTCTGGAATGTCCGGCCAGAACGGGCAAGCGACAAACTCGCCGGGGAACCCCAATGGGCAAGGGACAAACGGCGCGGGAGCGAACGGCCAAAACGGGACAGGGACGGGCAGCGCGTCCGGGACAAGCAGCGGAAACCAATCTCCTGCCGGCAACGCAGCGGGAAACTTGCTGCCGCGCCAGGGAAATGGGCCGGTTCGCTATGATTTGGCCCGCACTGTTGCCGATGCCTTGACAAGCAGCAGTGACCTGCAAGTCGCCGCGCGCAACGTCCAGATTGATAAAAAGCGCGCAGATGAAGCTCTTGCCGCCGGTCGTCCTTCCCTGGGCACTTCGGCATCGGCGACCCGCTTTGACCAGGCAACCAAAGTGTCCATTGGAGGCAGCCCACCGGTGGAAGTTTTGGGCAGTCATACAGAGCAACTCAGTGTTCTTCTCGGCCAGCGGCTGGACCTTACGGGTCAAATCCGGGCATCTTACAATCAGTTTTTCCTGCAAAGCACCGCGGACCAGTTCAGCTACCAAAGCATCCGCAATGCGCGCATTCTGCGGGCCAAGAATATCTACTTTAACCTGCTGCGCGCCCAGCATCAGGTGCAGGTCGCGCAGGCGGCGCTGGCAACAGCGCAGCGTCAGTTGCTGGATGCTCAGAACCTCAATGCCGGGCAGGTCGGCCAAAAGATCGATGTTTACCGGGCAGCGACGCAGGTCGCGACAGACCAGCAGCAGGTGACTGCCGCCATCAACAACGAGCAGATTTCACAGCAGAACTTCAATGACCTTGTCGGGCGGCCTCTGGCTGCTCAAAACCAGGTAGAAGACGTGCCTGGCGTGACGGTCGGCACGGCGGTCGTGGATATATCCGCCGTGGGAGCCAACACACAGCTTTCGTTTACGCCGTTTACAGTGGCCCCATCCGCACTGGCCGCAATTGATCTGGATCAAAGCCTCAGCACGGCGTTCGCGGCTCGTCCGGAGCTGCTGGTGGATCAGGTCAACGTCCGCGTCGCGCAAACCGGGATCACATTGGCACGCGCGGGATTGCAGCCGACCCTCGCGCTCAATGCCAGCGGCAACTACTTCCCTACCCTGTCGTTTCAAGACCCACGAAGGCGCACGGCGGCAATTACGGCCACGCTCAACATTCCGCTGTACGATGGCGGGGCAACCCGTGACCGTGTAGACGAAGCGCGCTTGCGGACAAGCAATGCCCAGACAATCTTAGAGTCGGACAAATCCAGTGTCGCCCTAGATGTCCGCCAGTCGTATCTTAACCTGCTGACCAATGCGCGGCAGATCGATGCCGCCAACAGCGCGTTGCAGCAGGCGGTCGCCGCGCGTCAGCTAGCCCAGATCCGCTACGAAGGACAAGTAGGATTGTATTTAGAAGTCACTGATGCCCAGGCTGCCCTAGTACAGGCGGAAACCAGTCAAGTCAATGCCGTTTACGATTATCTCGTCGCTCGCGCCCAGTTTGAAAACGCCATCGGCAAGCCTCAAGCACGCTGATTGAAGACCACATTTCTCCGAGAAGTTTAGAAGGAAGGTATGACACAATGCCGGACACGCAAAGCCCACCCTCACAGGGCGCCAGTCAAACCCAACAGCCCCAGCCTCAGTTTGCCCCAAGCGACAATGGGCACACGAAAACGACCGCTGAAGACGGGCATGGAGCAACAAAATACGCCCCGCCCAAATCAGACAATCAAGACGGCAAACCCGATCCTGCCGAGGAACAACAAAAGAAAGCCAACAATCCGCGCCGTACACTGATTATCGGCCTTGTCGTGTCCGCGCTCCTTATCCTGGGAATTATCTGGGGCACACGCTACTTCCATTACAGCGCCAACCATGTCGGCACGGATGATGCTTACACCACAGGCAACCAGGTTCAAATCAGTCCCATTATCAGCGGCACATTGAGCCAGCTCACGGTGCAAGAAGGCGACACCGTCCGCAAAGGCCAGCTGATCGCCCGTTTAGATGACAGCGGCCAGCGTGCCTCCCTGCGCCAGGCGCAGGCCAGCTACGCCGCCGCGCAAAGCCAAATCCCGCAGGCTCAGGCAAACCTCGCGTATGAAACGCAGACAACCGCGGCCGCTATCGAGCGGGCACAGGCGGGAATTGCCGCTCAGCAAGCAAAGACATTCGCCGCCCGGCAGCAGGCATCTTTGAGCGGAGCCACGGTTCGAAACCAAGTCACACAAGCCCAAAGCCAGGTGCGTGTTGCCGATGCTCAAACTGCCGGAGCGGACGCTCAGGTCAAAACCGCCCAGGCTGCCGTGGACAGCCAGCGCCAGGCCGTGAAGACCGCCCAACGGGCCGCCGACGCTGCCACTGCGCAGATTGCTTCCGCTGCCGCCAATGCCACCAAGGTTGCCAACGACGAGCGTCGCTACTTCCGGCTCGTCAATCAAAACGCCGTCACCGTGCAGCAATACGATGCCGCTCAGGCTGCGGCTGTCAGCGGAAATGCACAGCTTCAAGCCACGCAGGAACAGGCCGCGCAGGCAAAGTCTCAGGTTGCTTATGCCCAATCCGGCGTGCAGCAAGCTTTGCAGCAGCTTAACGCCGCGCGCAAGCAGGCGGAAGCCGTCGCCCAGCAAGCCAACGTTGCCCGAACAGCTTTGCAGCTTTCGCAGGCTAACTTGGGGCAAATCCCTATCCAGCAATCCAATGTCGCCAATGCGATTGGGCAAGGATCACAAGCACAGGCTGATCTTGCCAATGCCAAAGCAAACAGTCAGCAGGTCTTGTTGCGCCGTCGTCAGATCCAGACCTATATTGCCCAGGCAAACCAGGCCAAGGCCGCCCTTGCGAACGCCCAGGTGACTGAAAACGATACTTATCTCTATGCCCCGACCGACGGCCAGGTCGTCAAGAAGGCTGTTAATGTCGGAGCGTCACTGTCGCCGGGACAAACCATTGCCACCATGACGCAGACCGGTGATGTTTGGGTATCGGCCAACTTCAAGGAAACCCAGCTGCAAAAGATCCTGGTCGGTCAGCCCGCCGAAGTGGAAGTGGACTCGTTCCCCGGCATTATCTTCAACGGCAGAGTGCAGGCTATCAACCAGGCGACAGGCGCTTCTATCGCCCTGCTGCCACCCGACAACTCAACAGGCAACTTCACCAAAGTCGTGCAGCGCGTGCCGGTGCGCATTCAACTGATCCCGGCATCCAGCAATGCTGACAAAAAGTATGCGCGCCAGCAGGATATTAACCGCCTGGGCCAGGGCCATTCGGTTACGGCAACGATTGATACCAGCGATTACGATCAGCAGCGTCGGCATTAGTTACTCTGCCTCCTATGCCCCGCCATAACAAAGCCCGCGACTTCAAGTCGCGGGCTTTGTTGTTTGTTATCATCCCCATAAACTCAATGGGACGATAGCGGCAGATTTCGGTCGGATAAACGAATGACAACCTGGGCCAAAATATCCTGCAGCTCCCGTGCCGTCACGATTTTGTTGCCTTGCAGCAAAGGTGACTTGGCCCCAATAAACCCGCCCTGCGCCAGATGCGAAAGGGCTTGCTGCGTTGGCATATTCGCGTGTGCTGGCAGCTTTACCGGGTTTTGCTTGCCGCCCGCGCTCAGCGGCTTGCGGCCTGCTTCCATGTAACGCACGAGACGATCCAATGTCAATGCCAGTTCGTAGCGGGTCACAGGTTTGTCGCCTTGAAATTTTCCACTGGCACTGCCTGTCATGGTTTTGGGAGCCGCCAGCCGATGCACCGCTTCCCCAGCCCGATGTCGAGGCGTGACAGGGGCCGCAGGGCCTGCCAAGGCAAAAGGCGCAGCCGATGCTGCGCCCAGCAAAAGGGTCAGTGTTGCTAATTTGTTCATGCCAGCCAGTTTCTTTCAAGCAGCGGCGGGAAATTCATACCCCAGTATACGCCGCTGCTCCAATGCTTTGCCTGTCCCCAATGCGACACACGATAAAGGGTCTTTGGCGACCATAGCAGGCACCTGGGTCGCTTCTGCTACCAGCTCATCCAGGCCGCGCAGCAGCGCTGTTCCACCGGTCAGCACGATCCCGCGCTCGACAATATCGGAGGCCAATTCGGGAGGCGTCTTTTCCAGCACATTCTTGACCCGGTTGACAATCTGGCTGATCGGCTCACTCATGCACTCGCGCACCTCTTCCGACGTGACGGCGATGGTTTGTGGCAGGCCGCTGAGCAGGTCGCGTCCCCGCACTTCCATCGTCATTTCTTCCGATTGCGCCGTCGCGCTTCCAATCATGATCTTGATTTCTTCCGCTGTGCGGTCCCCGATCATCAAGTTATAAGCAGAGCGAATATGACGAGTAATCACTTCATCGAGTTTCATGCCGCCGACGCGCAGGCTGCGCGCAAGGACGATGCCGTCCAAAGATAACACCGCAATGTCGGTGGTGCCCCCGCCGATGTCGACGACTAGGTTGCCGCCGGGCGCGCTGATCGGCATGCCTGCTCCGATAGCCGCCGCTTTGGCTTCCTCAATTGTCCACGCTTCGCCCGCCCCCGCTGCCAGAGCCGCTTGTTTGACGGCGCGGCGTTCCACGCTGGTCACGCCCGACGGCACAGCGAGCAGGACGCGCGGCTTGAAAACGCGCTGGGCGCCGCAGACATTGCGAATGATATGTCCCAGTAATGCCTGAGTAGTCGTATAATCGGCAATCACGCCCTCGGTCATCGGACGCACGGCCATGATATTGCCGGGCGTTTTGCCCAGCATCTCGCGCGCTTTTTCGCCCACTGCCCGCACCCGCCGTGTCGCAGTATCCATCGCCACCACGCTTGGCTCGCGCATGATAATGCCGCGCCCACGCACATAAACCAATACGTTTGCCGTCCCGAGATCAATGCCGATTTCCTGGCTCAGACGGAACACACTTCGGCCTTTCCCGCATCGGCTGAGATGATCGCTTCGGGCGCTTTGTCTGTTCGCCAGATGCGCGCCCCGACGTTGCCCAGTTTCCCGACAAAGTCCTCATAACCTCTGTCCAGGTAATTGATGCCGCTGATCTCGGTCTGCCCTTCGGCGGCCAGGCCCGCCAGCACAAGAGCCGCCGTCGCGCGCAAATCAGACCCCGAAACGGGCGCTCCGGTCAGCCGGGGCACGCCAATGATAATGGCGGCATTGGCTTTGGTCTTGATGTCCGCGCCCATGCGGGCAAGCTCGTCGATATATTTGAAGCGCCGCTCATAGACAGTTTCCGTGATCACCGAAGTTCCCGCAGAAAGCGTCAGCAGGGCCGCGAAGGGCGGCTGCATATCCGTGGGAAAGCCGGGATGAGGACTGGCCTCAATCGTGGTTGCCTTCAGGATGCTGCCTTTGGCAAGCCGCACGCGCACACCGTCATCATCGAAGCGCACTTCGGCCCCGACTTCGGCAAGCTTGCGCGTCACCGGCTGTACCTGCTCTTCCACCGCGCCGCGAATATACAAGTCGCCGCCCGTGATCGCCGCGGCAATCGCAAATGTCCCTGCCTCGATCCGGTCCGCGTCAATCGCGTATTCTGCCCCGTGCAGCGCGTGGACACCTTCCACAGTGACTTCTTTGGTGCCTGCTCCCCGGACTTTGCCGCCCATGGCATTGATGAGGTGAGCGGTCGCTACCACGTCCGGTTCTTCGGCGGCATTGGAAATTGTCGTGATGCCGTCCGCAAGGGAAGCGGCCGTAATCAGGTGCGTCGTCGCGCCCACGCTGGGGAAATCCAGATAAATACGCGTCCCGCACAAGCCGTGGGGGGCTTCCGCCTGGACAAAACCGTGCTCGACTGTTGTCTGCACGCCCATCTTTTCCAGGCCCTTGAGATGATAATCCACGGGTCGCGCGCCAATATCGCAGCCGCCGGGCAGCGCAACGCTGGCCTTGCCGAACCGGGCCACCAGGGGGCCGAGCACGGAAAAAGACGCCCGCATCTTTTTGATTAACTCGTAGGGGGCAATATGTGAGGTCAGGGAAGTCGAGTCGAGGATAACGGTGCTTTGCCCGCTCCATTCGGCTTTGACGCCAAGATGACGAAGCATCTCCAGCATGGTCAGCACGTCGCTGATTTGAGGGACATTCTGCAGGACCGTTTGCCCTGACTGAGGAAGAAGCGTTGCGGCGAGAATGGCAAGCGTGGCATTCTTGCTGCCGCTCAGCCGGATTTCGCCTTCCAGTCGCTGTCCGCCGACCGTGTAAATTTTATGCAAATGCCAGTCCTCCTGCAGAATTGCGGCTTCTGCGGGCACTTGCTGATGCTGCGCAAGGCATCAGCGTTCGTTTGTTACGCAGAGTATACAGGAGATAAAGCAATCTGTCAACCAATAACGCACTTGTTTGACGGCGCTGGGGCTAGATACTGTAGTCAAAGAAGCATCCTACCCCTACCCCTAGCCTTGCAGGGGTTTCCATTTGATTCGGCGCACTGCCAGCCCGTGTTTGTTTCCGATGCCAAGCCGGAGAAACGGCATTGCTTTCGCGTTTCCCCCGCTTTTCCTTCTTGTATCGACGACGGAACAAATCCTTCCGTCGTTGGTGCGCCGTAATCACGCCTCTGCAACGCTCCCGCTATGCTGTGGCAATGCGCAGGAAACACGGGCAGATCGGAAGCCTGATCAAAGAATGCCGCCTTCGGGACTAGGACCCAGGGGCGCGTGGCGGCGTGTTTTCGCGGATGGGAAAAATCCCGCAAGAGGACGAGAGGCGCCTCGCCTAGGCGCTCCAGCCTTCCGGGAAAAAGTGCTGCTTGAACTTCATCGCGGCGTAGCGGTCTGTCATGCCGGCAATGAAATCCGTGACACGGCGGGCGCGCTCCGGCAGGGGCAGCGTGTCGAAGCCGTGCGGGGCCAGTCCGTCGGTGGTTGGAAACAGACCCGGCGTGCCCATATACAGCCGAAACAATTCTTTGAGCATGAACTGGGCCTTATGCAGCTCCGTATTGCCGCGCGTATCCATGGTATAGACATTGGCGTACATGTAGTCCTTGAGTTTGTTGGTGGCTTGGAGCACAGCGCCTGTCATTTTGACTTCGGGCCGGCCCATACTGCTTTCCAGCACGTTCCTCACCATGCGCCCGATGCGTCCGGCATGGGTATGTCCCAGCACATCCAGCGTGTCCTGCGGCAGTGCGTCCATCGTGAGGACACCTGCCCGGATGCTGTCGTCAATGTCGTGGTTGATATAGGCAATCCGGTCGGCAATGCGCACGCACATGCCTTCCAGCGAAGTCGGCAGGTTTGTGCCTTCCACGATCCCCAGATCCTTGCTGCCTTTGGAGTGGCCCAAAATGCCGTCACGCACTTCCCATGTCAGGTTCAAACCCGCACCGTCTTTTTCCAGAACGTCCACAATACGCAGGGATTGATCGTAATGCTTGAAGTCTGCGCCGGGCACATACTCGCGCAGCACCTGGTCGATGGCTTCCTCGCCGCCGTGCCCGAATGGCGTGTGGCCCAGGTCATGCGCCAGTGTGATGGCTTCGGTCAGGTCTTCGTTCAAGCGCAAGGCGCGTGACAAAGTACGCGCGATTTGAGCCACTTCCAGGGTGTGCGTCAGCCGCGTGCGGTAATGATCTTCTTCAGGGTCAATAAAAACCTGGGTTTTATGCTTGAGACGACGAAAGGCTTTGGAGTGGAGGATGCGGTCGCGGTCGCGCTGAAACTCGGTGCGAACGGGGTCCGGCGGCTCAGGACGCGCCCGGCCCTGCGTTTTGGACGACAGCACGGCATACGGGGACAGGATTTCGGCTTCCAGCGCTTCTTGGTATTCACGAAAGTGGAGAGGGGGCACATCAGCAGACTTCATGCGAGTGATTGTACCCGTGTTTGTGCATTCGCCCAAGCCGCGTTTGCCCCCTGGCTGCTGGAAAACAAAGTTAAGTGTAAGCAGCAGCCACTTGGCATCAAGCACCTATTGGTAAAAGGCGATGGATGCATCCAAATCCGACACGGAAAAAGTAACGTGGTTGATACCTTTGATGGGAATGGTCATAACCGAGTTTAACGCTTCTTCGCAGATGCGTCTTGGCCGTACGCGCACCACTTTTTCACGGGGCACCGGCTGCAAATGGGAATAGAAGGCAGACAAAGGGCACGGCCATGCTGCAAGAAAAGCCGATTGCTCCCCGCCCACCAATCGTGCGGCAGAACATGCTCCAACGCCTTCTCTGTCTGGTCGGGTGTTTTGGTTTGCACCCAGCCTAATCGCCCGCTGATGCGGTGCATGTGCGTGTCTACGCAAATGGCCGCTTTATTGAAAGCGTAGATCAAGACACAGTTGGCAGTCTTGCGCCCCACCCCAGGCAAGGCCAGCAAAGCATCCAGGCTGTCTGGTACCTTGCCGCCATGCTGTTCCACCAGGATGCGGGCCAGCGCAATCAAACGCGGGGCTTTTCCTTCTCGGTATTCACTTCCACTGAGTAGGTCGTAGAGTTCCAATTCCCTTGCGGCTGACAAGGCAGCGGCGTCGGGATAGTGGGCAAACACGCGCTGAGACACTTGCGTCGTCTGCTCTTCGCGCGTACGCTGAGAGATGATCGTTGCTATCAATACCTGGTACGGGTCGCCCAGCTCCACGGCTCCGCGCCCGTGATAGGTTGCGGCCAGGGTTTCCATGACAGTGCGGATTTCGGGTTCGGTCGGCATCAGCGGATCCGGGTGAGGATATAACTCAGCAGGTCGGCAATTGCAACACGCTCCTGCTGCATGGTATCACGGTCACGCACGGTGACAGTGTCCATAAGAGCCGTGCCGCCATCCCGCGACTGCCCCAAAGTATCGTAATCGACCGTGACGCAGAAGGGTGTCCCGGCTTCGTCCTGACGGCGATACAGCTTGCCGATAGCCGCTGTGTCGTCATAAACAGCGCGCATGTCGCCGCCCGCTTGAAGCATCTTTTTGAGTTCTTTGGCTTTGGCGACAATCTCGGGCTTGTTCTTGGCGAGCGGCAGCACGGCGACTTTGATGGGAGCCAGGGCAGGCTTGAGCTTCAAGACAATGCGCGTTTCGCCGTTGTCCAAGGTTTCTTCGTGATAGGCTTCGCACAGGGCGGCCAGGCAGCCTCTGTCCACGCCTGCCGCCGGCTCCACCACATAGGGCACCAGGTGCTTGTTGCTGGGCTGGTCGAAGTAGGTGAGCTTTTCGGTGGAATGCTCGTTATGCATGACACGGGCAGTCAGGCCCAGGTTGTCTTGGTCGCGGGAGTGCGAGCCTAAGTCAAAGTCGGTGCGGTTGGCGAACCCTTCGAGTTCGTCAAAGCCCAGGGAAGGGAAGTTGTACAGAATATCCACCGTTCGCTTGGAATAATGCGACAGCTTTTCTTTGGCATGCTCATAAAGTTGCAGATTGTTTCGGCTCAATCCCACTTCTTCCACCCACCAATCCAGATGGTCTTGAATCCAGTCTTCGTGAATAGTTTCATCGGTGCCGGGCATGACAAAGTATTCCATCTCCATTTGCTCTAATTCGCGGACGCGGAAGATGAAGTTGCGCGGCGTGATCTCGTTGCGGAACGATTTGCCGATTTGCGCAATGCCGAACGGCAGTTTACGATTAGTGGCGTTGAGGACATTCTTGAAATTGACGAACATGCCCTGCGCGGTTTCGGGGCGCAAATAAGCATAAGATTCTGGGTCGGGAACCGGCCCTACTTGTGTCTTAAACATCAAGTTGAATGATCGCGGCTCGGTGAGGCTGCATTCGCCGATGTCGCCGGGGTGGACTTTGGCGTTCTTGCCGCACGGCACGTCCTGCGTTTTGTCTTCGCGAAAGCGCAGCTTGCATGTCCGGCAGTCAACCAGAGGGTCGGTGAACGTTTCTTCGTGGCCCGAGTAGCGCCACACGTAGCGGTTCATCAGAATGGCGGTTTCGATGCCTTCCATGTCGTCGCGCTCGTAGACGTTGTGTTTCCACCAGAGCTTCTTGAGGTTGTTTTTGAGTTCCACGCCTAACGGGCCGTAATCGTAGGTGCCCTGCATCCCGCCGTAAATTTCGCTGCCGGGGAAAATAAAGCCGCGCCGCTTGCAGAGCGACACGATCTGTTCCATGTTTTGTGCGGCCATAAATTGTCTGTTTCCTACCTTGATACGGTTTGCAAGATGTTTTTGTGCAACGTCTCAACCTCAACATCTGTCGGTTGACGTTTGCCTTGCGTCTTCTCGTGGACACGCATTCGCTCAAATGCCCGCAGTTGCTCAAGCCACACGTAACGTTCAGCCTCCAAAGCAACAAGTGCGTTAATCAGTTGCCGCTCATCCAGAGTGTTCTCAGAGATGTTACTGAATAAAGACCTAAAGCGCGCCTCAATTTCTGCGCGGCGCTTCGTATAAGGAAAAATCATCTTGGTTGCACTGGAGATACAATCCGCCAAGGCTACTCGACGTTGCTCAATTCTAAGACGCAGGTTTCTTACTCGACGCGCATTGCAGTTGAATGACCTCGACATGTCAGAACAGCCTTACCACAGAATGTGACACTTTGGCAGGGGCCAGTAGCTTGCGACCGCCCGCCCGATAATACGGCCACGGGGCAGGTCGCCCCAGTAGCGGCTGTCATCGGACACGTCACGGTTGTCGCCCATCACGAAATACTGGTCATGCGGCACAAACCGGGCCGCCATGTCCCCGTGCGCTGCCCGCACTTTGTAGGGTTCCGTCAGTGCCCTATTGTCCACCGAAACTTGGCCCCCACGCATGGACACGGTTTCACCCGGCAAGCCGACAATGCGCTTGACATAAATCTGGCGGGGGTCACGCGGATAGTGGAAAATCACGATGTCCCCGCGCTTTGGCTCCGACGCGGCATACGCCAGCTTCCACGCCAGCACCCGCTCGCCTGTATAAAGATGCGGCTCCATGCACGATCCCGAAACGCAAAACCCCTGCACCACAAACAAGATCAGCGCCAGGGCCAGCAGCACGCCCAGCACCACCTGCTCGGCCCGCGCCAGAGCTGCGGGCCGCACTGTTTGGCTTTTCGGCTGCGGAATCTGCTGCGTTGTCACTGCCATCAATACGCACCTTTCTTGCTGTGCATCAGCTTCTGCACGCGGCTTTGTCCACACCCTTCCCTGCACACCCCGTGCCAGACGGAATGCGCAAGGCGCATCTCCCCCTTTTGACACCGAAGGGGCACAGTAATCTGTGCCCCTTCGCAGAAATAGAAAAGCCATGGCCGAAGATATTGCTCCGCAGCAAAGACGAAAGCTACAAAAGCTCGCTCAGGTCCGCGTTGCCGATAGGCACCCCGCTGACTTTGCGCTTGATACGGGCCAAGGCATTGTCCACGGATTTGGTCTTGCAGCGCAGCTCGGCGGAAATCTCGCGATACGACTTGCCTAGTTGATAGCCGGACAGGACGCGCCACTCGAACTCGCTGAGGACTTGCTGGAGAGTGTCATGCAGAATTTTGGTGTCTTCGTTGCGCAGCACCAAATCTTCCGGGTCGGAGCCGTCGGTGTTGGGGATAATGTCGGACAAGTTCCAATCGGTTGTCGGGTCTTCCGAAGGGCTTTCCAAAGAAAGAGATTGATTAAGCGGCATCTGCTTTTGACGGGTGGCGGTCTTGATAGCCGTAATAATATGCCGCGTGATACACACTTTGGCAAACGCGGGAAAAGAAATAGCCTTGTCCGAGCGAAAGTCGACAACAGCCTGCCACAGCCCGATCTGCCCCACTTGCAGCAGATCTTCTTTTTCCGCACCGACTAAAAAGTACGACTTGACTTTGGTTCGCACAAGATTGCGGTATTTATAAAGCATATACTCCGAAGCGGCATGGTCGCCGCGCTGGGCACGGGCGACAATCTCGCAATCAGACATGTCCGCGTACTTGATCTGGGACAAGCGCAGACGCTCGGAAATATCTGCCCCGCTCGGCCATTCGGAAGTCGGCGCGGAGACTGGAAAGGTGATCACAGGGATGTCCCTTTCGCCGCGCTGCCTGCCGGCTCGTGTTCCACTTCAATGCTCATGGTGCTGACAACAACGGCCAGCAGGACCAGGCCCGCCGTGGCGGCGGCAGTCATGGGGCCGACCGGGACTTCCTTGATGACGCGGCTGCCCATCTTGACACGCAGGCCGCGTACGCGGCTGCTGCCTAAGATGCGCTGCACCTGGCCGAGCAGTTCTGCGCCGAGGGCAAAATAGTTGGGGGATGGGGTTTGTGTGCTGCTGGTTTGCGAGCGGTTTGGGGCCGCTGCCGAAGGCGTGCTATTCATCGTGTGTGTTCCTCACGTGTCCGCGCGCAGCCGCCCGCACCCGCTTCGCGTCAGCCCGCAGCCACGCCAAGCGGCGCAGGAAACAGGGGACGTTTTGCAGAAGCAGATCGGTCACGTCACGCTTATTATACACGGCGCACGTTCCGTCGTCAACCTTTTTTCTCTGCCTGATGTTTAAGAAGCGCAAAAAGCGGGTTTTGCGGCGCGCGGCGGGCTTTTCGCACCCGCATCTTGGCGGGATTTCAAGGATGTTTTACGGGGATTTCAAGGATGTTTTACGGGGGTTGATACGGCGCAGCAACGACGGAACAAATCGTTCCGTCGTTGGTCGGGGCTTGGCACGCGCTGGAAACAAAAGGGGAAACCCCGAGCCACGCGCAGGGAGCGTGGCGCAAAACCGTCAGGTAGGCAGGGAGCGATGCATGGGAGCTTCGCCCGTCAGCGCGCTGATCAGGGAATGATAAGTGGTGAAAGACAGCATTTCGTTGCCCAGAAAGCTGCCGGCAACAAGCGCCTCGCCCGCACTGCCTGTCAGGTTCAGGGCGACAATGCGCATGAAGCCATGCGCCATCATCATGCCTACGGCACACCCCGCCGCGATGCCGAACATGCGGTCACACACGCCCGCATCAATCATGGTTTGCCGATGCAGATAAAGCCCGAGCAAAAACGCCATGCCGCCAAAGCCCGCCAGCAAGATGCCGTAGGCAATCCCCCGGTTGGCGACGGGGCCGGCGAAAAGGTGCAAAGAATGCGCCAGCAGGGGCGTGCACGCATCGGACAGCCACAGCGCGCCGTACAGCAGCAGGGCATCCAAAAGCGCCTGCCCAAAGCCGCGCGCCGACTCCAGGGCGATGACGCCTGCCAATATCATCAGGACAACAATATCCAGCCAGTTCATGCCCGTGTTGCTCTTTCTGGAAAGCGCGCCGCCGGGAGTGGGGCCGGCGGCTTCTTCCCCTTGTTATCGGCAGAACGGGGCGGAAACCAGAATCACGGCCCATGTGCCATACTGAGGGTCGAAGTCATCCGGGTGGCCGCTGCCTGCCCTGCCGAGGGCAGGCAGAGGAAAGTCCGGACTCCGGGGGGCGGCGATGCCGGCTAACGGCCGGGCGGGGCGACCCGACGGAAAGTGCCACAGAAACATACCGCCGCCCCATTTGGTTGTAGAAATATAACCGGTTGGTTGTAGAAATATAACCGGGGGCGGCAAGGGCGAAATGGTGCGGTAAGAGCGCACCGGGCGTTTGGAAACAAATGCGCCGGGTAAACCCCATCGGGAGCAAGGCGGGAGGACACGGCTTGAGGCGTTCTGCCCTGACCCCCCAGGCAGAAAGCCGACGTGTTCCGTTGTGCCGCACGAGGAGCCGGGCAACCGGCTTCCCAGAGAGATGGTCACACAAACACAGAATCCGGCTTACAGGGTGACTTCGGCCTTTTATCCGGCATGGAAAGGGCTGCTTTGAAATAAATCTGCGGCGCTTTTGCATTTGCTTGACGGAAGCACAAATCGTTGATATACTGACATCAGCTGCATACCCCGGTTTTTCAGCCGCCGTCGTCGTCGTTTTGGGCAGCAATGCCGTCCTATTTTTTCGGATGCTGACAACCACCACACGCACTACGAGTACGCCGACAACTATGACGACCTCACTGCGGTGACCACGCCGCTGGGGCACAAGACCACCTGGACGTACAACGGCATCGGCGTGGCGACCAGCCGAACCGATCCGCTGGGCAACACGACCACGTACACGCTGGACGACTGGTACCGCACCACGGCAATCAGCTACTCGTCCGTCCTCTATCCAGACTCGGACGGCAACAAAAGCTACACGTACGGCAATGACTCCAACCTGACCGGCTTTTCCAACAACGTCGGCAGCTACACGCGCACCTACGATGCCGACAACCGGATGCTGGAAGAAGACCGAAGCGGCGTCCGCCAGGTCAGCCACACCTACGACGGCGCAAGCGAGCAGGGCTTGTTGTCCAGCACCACAGACGCCGACGGGAACGTGATTAGTTACGGGTACACTCAGCGGGACGAACTGGCATCGGTCAGCGAATACAGCCACACGACCAATTACTCGTATGACCCCGACGGGCACGAGCTTTCCATCAACGACCCGTTGGGCAACTTCGCGACCAAGACGTGGGACAACGACGGGCGGCTGGGTTCGCTGGTCAACAAAGACCCGTATGGCAATTACCTGTCCGGCTACAGCTACGGGTATAACGCCGACAACCAAAAGGTGAGCTGTACCGAAACCGGCTACAACGGGGGCGGCTACGCCAACGTCACGTGGCGTTACGACCCGCTGGGCCACTTGAACTATGAGGGGCGTACGGGCGGCTCGGCGCGCACGGCGTCGTATGTGGTGGACGGCGTGGGCAACCGGACAAGCCAGACCATCAACGGCGTGACTACCACGTTCACGTATGACAACGACGACGAGCTAACCGGCGACAACAACAACATCTACCAGTACGACGCCAACGGCAACCTGAACGGGCGGCGGCGGGGCGGCAACTGGATTTATCCGACTTACACCAACGAAAACCAGATGGCCCAAATCTACACGGGCGGGCAACTGCCTACTTTCAGCTACGGGTATGATGCACTGGGGCGGCAGGCTTATCGGGTAGACGGCAGCAACACGCGCACGGACTACCAGTGTGACGGGGACGCGGTGCTGACGGAGAAGCAAGGCGGGAACACGACGAGCCGCTACCTGCTGGGCACAAACCGCCTGGCGAAGTACGGGGAAGCGCCGCAGCTTGACGGGCTGGGTTCCATGCGTCAGGGCTTGAACATGAGCAGCGGCACGTACACGGGCCTAGCCGACTACTCGGCGTTCGGGGAGGTCATCGGGGGCAACAACACAGGCGCAAGTCAAAGCGTGTACCAGTGGGGGGCGCAGAGCGGCTACCGCATGGACGGGAGCAGTGGCGGAGGCGGAGACTGCGGGCTGGTGAAGGTAGGAGCCAGGTACTATGACCCTGCCGTGGGACGGTTCACCTCAAGGGACAGCGACATCACGCAGAGCGCGTATGTCTACTGCGATGGCGACCCCATCAACCATACCGATCCTTCTGGACATGAAGGTGTTTCTCAAGCGGATAAGTGGAACACAGGCCATACTGCTGTTTTTGGGGGTATTGCGCTATTTGCCGCCACTGTGTTTTTTGTTTTAACCGTTCCCGTAACGGGTCCAGTCTTTGTCACTGCAGTAGCATTCGGATTAGTTTCAGGAGGGATGACAGGGTATGGGGCCAATCTTATTAAAGAGGGGAACGCAAAAGCACCCAAAGAAGGCCGTGATCCTCGTGAGCCTGTTGCCCCTAAAGGAATTGGACCACAGGGAATATCATCACAAGGATACAATATTTACACATATAATTCACAAACCGGATTGTATGACCATACAGGTTCATCTCCTACCGATCCTGGTTACAGCAGACCTGGGCCTAATGACCACTCCAGCAACGGAGCTTTCTAGCTGTCCACCACTTACTTATTAGGGTTGTAATCCGACGCTGTTCTTTCTAGCAGCGTCGGATTGCGACAGGAGACGGATTGTTCATGATAATCTTAGGTTTAATCTTCGCTGTAGCTGTTCTCTGCTTAGGTTTTTTCTTGCGCTGGTGTTTTCCGGCAACACAAAATTTCTTCCGGTTTGGAGCCGGGCATAGTTACTCTATACTGCTAGTATGGATTTTAAGCAGTTTCATCATAATTGGGAGCGGCACCTATTTAGTTCATTGGTTTTATGTCAAGTATCATATCTTTGAAAGAGTGCAGAAGACAGGTTCAATTGTGTTGCCCATAGCTATAGATACCGTTTTTGTTTTGATTGCTGTTGTGCTAATAATGCTGCTAACTGTGTTCTTTGGACGTTGGATAGAACAATCTTCAGGAAGTAGTGGAAATGTCAGCTTGCATGCTGAAGTTCCCACAAGCCAATCCTCAGAAAACTCTTGGCCCCCGCCGCCTCGCCGCTAAATCTGCGGAACGTTTTTTTGCTAGCGATAAACAATACGACCAGATCGGCACGCGCACGAACTACCAAATGCACTAAGGCGTGAACATGAGCAGCGGCACGTACACGGGCCAGACGGACTACTCGGCGTTCGGGGAGGTCATCGGGGGCAACAACACGGGCGCAAGTCAAAGCGTGTACCAGTGGGGCGCGCAAAGCGGCTACCGCATGGACGGAGGCAGTGGCGGAGGCGGAGACTGCGGGCTGGTGAAGGTGGGGGCCAGGTACTATGACCCGGCCGTGGGAAGGTTCACCAGCAGGGACAGCGACATGGGGCAGGAACTGTCTGCCATCCCGAACCTGGCGGGGCTGCTGGATGATCTTCCTGCGCTCGGCCATAACGCCTACGGCTACTGCGGCGGAGACCCTGTCAATGCTACTGATCCAAGTGGGCACAAACGAACGTGGTGGCAAAAACTATTAGCAACGTTGGGATTGGGAACCACCATCATAACCGGACAAGTTCATCCAGGTAGTCAAAATCCATCTCCGGGTGCAGGCTGGCCGCAACAGAAGGGCAAACCGGGTAGTGGGAAACCTAATAGTACGCCAAGTACTGGGAGTAAATTTGCGGCAGGAGCTGTTGGTTTCGGTATTGGTTATGAAGTAGCAAAATGGGCGGCTGCCACTGCTGCCGCCCCTGAAACGGCAGGAGTCAGTTGGGGAGCTGCTGCTTTAGCGCCCTAGCTGACGAAAGTACCAAACGGATTACAACACAATCGTGGACTGGCGTGATTACATAACACACGCCAGTCCATGTCTTTTGGTTGAAACAAGTGAGGAAAATCGAGACTATGGTTGATAATAACAGAAATGATATTGATCTTGGGTTTCAATCCCTTGAACGCAACAACTATCATCAGGCAGCTTTTCTATTCTCAAGTGCTTATAGAAGTGACCCAAACCTTACAGAAGCACTACAGGGTCTTGCCTGGGCGCAGTATTGCCAAGGGCGTTATCCTGAGGCACTCCAAACATATTTGGAGTATATCCAGAAGGCACCTGCTAATTTTGCTGCACATGAAGGTGCTGCATTAACATATTACGCAATCGGAAAAAAAGAGGATGCTATTCGCGAGATGCTAACCGCAGCAACAATCGAAAGCGACAACCCAGAGCCATATATTTTTTTGAGCAGTTTTTACCGGGGACTAAAACAATATGACGCCGCGCAAGACAGCTTAATGAAGGCTATCGCACTCAAACCTGTTTCTGTCGATGCTTATTTAGAACAGGGTACTCTCGCAAAAGAGCACGGAGATTTTGCTGAAGCACTCAAACTCTACCATCTCGCGGCTGAACTGGAACCCAATAACTTTGAGGTTCCCTATCGGATAGGACGTTTTCAACTTGACAGCAACGATTATGTAGGCGCGCGCCAGTCCTTTCTTCACTCCTTAGATTTAGAACCGGATTGGCCTGATGCCCTTTATGGGTTGGCTCTCGCTGAGACTGGCCTCCGACATACGTCATCCGCCATTGAAACATTGGAGGCGCTCATTCATATGAAGCCAGGCTTTCATCTCGCATACGTCAAAGTCGCCCGCCTCTACCTCAAATCTTTCCAACTCGGAAAGTATTGGAAGACTATCAAGCGGGGGGTTGCGTTCGGCGTTAGGGACGTCTGAAAACACCACCTGCACAACCCGATCTGTTAAGTCGCCAGGCTTATCGGGTAGACGGCAGCAACACGCGCACGGACTACCAGTGTGACGGGGACGCGGTGCTGACGGAGAAGCAAGGCGGGAACACGACGAGCCGCTACCTGCTGGGGACAAACCGGCTTGCCAAGTACGGGGAAGCGCCTCAGCTTGACGGGCTCGGCTCCATGCGTCAGGGCTTGAACATGAGCAACGGCACGTACACGGGCCTAGCCGACTACTCGGCGTTCGGGGAGGTCATCGGGGGCAACAACACGGGCGCAAGTCAAAGCGTGTACCAGTGGGGGGCGCAAAGCGGCTACCGCATGGACGGGAGCAGTGGCGGAGGCGGAGACTGCGGGCTGGTGAAGGTGGGAGCCAGGTACTATGACCCTGCCGTCGGCAGGTTCACATCCAGGGACAGCGATATTGCCGAACCGGCTTACCTTTACTGCTGGGGTGATCCCATCAACCTTACGGATGATGACGGACACAGTCCTGCGGCGGCGGCAATTGCGCTCCGAGTGGGAGGGCTTATACTACTTGATCCTCCTGCCGCTGTCGTCGTGGGAATTATTGTTGTAGGCGTTGTTGTTGTTGGTGCTATCCTATTGGCACATAGTAAAGGTCGTAGGGCTTCAACGAAAGATGATCATGAAAAGGGAACATCAAGGCTAAAACGAGATCAAAACGGTAGTGAGGATGCCGACGCGGCCCGACGTGCTGGCAGGCCTAATAGAAGACCTGAGCGGGAAGATAGGGAACCAAAGAAACCAGGAACAGGTGCTCCCATTCAGAACATCCCTGACTTATTTGGACAAGAAAATGTTACCGTAACCCCTGTTTATGACCCTCGGAATTATTGATAATTCCGAGCAACCATAGCAAGCGCTTTCTGGTGCTTTCAATAGAGGAAAGCACCAGAAAGTGTTCTTATCTAAGTTCTTCCAGCTACAGATGAACAAACACCCATGAATACTGAATACGACACGCATATAGAAGCAGGGCTAGACTATGAGCAAGAGGGGAGGATTGATAATGCCATTGCTGAATGCCGAGCCGCCCTGCGGCTGAACCCTGAAGGCGGAGCCGCGCACAATAACCTAGGGTTGCTGCTGGCTTCGCAGGGACGCACAGATGAAGCTATCACTGAGTACCAACAAGCCATCGCCTCAGAGCCGCACAAGCCTTATGCCTACAACAACTTAGGGATGATCCTAGCTGAAACAGGGCGGTATGAAGAGGCCCTTGCCGCTTATCAAAATGCCATCGAGCGCGACATCTACGATGCAGACTCCTACTACAATCTCGGCCTTGTGCTGCTTGACCTCGGTCGTGAGGAAGAGGCGGTTGAGGCTCACCGTCACGCGATCCTCCTCGCGCCTGACAATGCCGAAATCCATGACAATCTTGGGATTGCGTTGGATCATCTAGAACGCTATGATGAGGCATTCGCCGCTTACCAAGACGCTTTATCCCTTGACCCAAACAACGCCGTGACTTACCATAATCTTGGCGTCAATCGTAATCGTGCAGGGTTACTTCAGGAAGCGGTTCAGGCATACCAAAAATCCCTCAGCCTTGACCCTAGCAGATATGTCACGCACAAAAACTTAGGAACAGTGTGGAGAAAGCTAAACCGCTTTGAGGAAGCTATGGCTGCCTACCGCGAAGCTATTCGACTTCAACCTGATTATGCCGAGGCACATTATGAACTAGGCGTTGTGTTGGAAGACCTCAACCACATCGAGGAAGCTGAAGCTTGGAGGCAAGCAGTGGCTTTGGACAATCCCCCTGAGACAACGCAGATGGCACAAGAAGCATTGAAGGAATACGAGTAGTTTCTTAAGCTACGTGGGAGCATATACCCTGACCGAACAGCAGAACAATACACGCACAGACTACCAGTACGACGGCGGGAGCGTGCTGACGGAGAAGCAAGGAGGGAACACGACGAGCCGCTACCTGCTGGGCACAAACCGGCTGGCAAAGCACGGGGAAGCACTGCAACTGGACGGCCTGGGTTCCATGCGCCAGGGCGTGGACATGAGCAGCGGCACGTACACGGGCCAGACGGACTACTCGGCGTTCGGGGAGGTCATCGGGGGCAGCAATACAGGCGCTTTTGGGGCTTGACAGGACATGCGCCAACGACTATAATCACAACTACAACTTACCAAGCCGCTGGGGGTGCGAGGCAGAACGGCTGCTTCGCTGAGAGGACATCTCGCTGTCCAACCCCAACAACCTGATCCGGGTCATGCCGGCGGAGGGAAGCGGACGACAGGCTTGTTCCAGTGCGCATGGCGCACATCGTTATGGAAGCCGCCGTCCCATTCACAAGAAAAGGGCGGCGGCTTTTGTCGTTTCGCGCCCCCAAGTTTAATAGACACGCACAGCAACGCAAGGAGCATCCAGCACATGGCAATTTCCAAAAACGGCGGTACGCCGCAGACCCGCGAAGTCGGAGTGGAGTATCGGTTCCCGGCCTCGCGCAAAGTGTACACAGCGGGGCAAATCCACCCCAGTGTGCGTGTGCCGCATCGCGAGATTGCCCTGCACGACACGCACAACCACATCACCGGGGAAATAGACGCCAACACTCCCCTGCGCGTTTATGACACCAGTGGCCCCTACACCGACCCACAGGCCGCTATTGACGTGCGCCAGGGACTTGCGCCATTGCGCATGGAATGGATTCGAGCGCGCGGGGCGTACACGGAAGCCGACCCTTCCTACCGCCCCATTGCGGGCCGCTCCGATGTCACCCTGCCCATGCCGCCCAGCCGCAAAGTCCTGCGCGGGTCGGGCCAGGTAACGCAGATGCAATTGGCGAAGGCGGGCATTATCACGCCCGAAATGGAATATGTCGCCCTGCGCGAAAACCAGGGACGCGACCGCGCGCAGTCGGTCGGCCAGCATCCCGGCCAGAGTTTCGGCGCGGCCATTCCCGAAGTGATCACCCCGGAGTTTGTGCGCTCGGAAGTGGCGCGCGGGCGGGCCATCATCCCCGTCAACATCAACCACCCCGAATGTGAGCCGATGGCAATCGGGCGCAACTTCCTGGTCAAAATTAACGCCAACATCGGCAACAGCGCAGTTTCGTCGTCCATTGAAGAAGAAGTGGAAAAGATGACCTGGGCGACATTGTGGGGTGCGGACACGGTCATGGACCTGTCTACGGGCAAGAACATCCACGAGACCCGTGAATGGATCCTGCGCAACTCGCCGGTTCCCATCGGCACGGTTCCCATCTACCAGGCATTGGAAAAAGTGGACGGCAAATCCGAAGACCTGACCTGGGAGATTTACCGCGACACGTTGATTGAGCAGGCCGAGCAGGGCGTGGACTATTTCACCGTCCATGCAGGCGTGCTGCTGCGCTACGTGCCCATGACCGCAAGCCGCGTAACCGGCATTGTCTCGCGTGGCGGCAGCATCATGGCGAAGTGGTGTTTGGCCCACCATCAGGAAAGCTTTCTCTATACGCACTTCCATGAGATTTGCGAAATCATGGCCGCCTACGATGTGTCGTTCAGTTTGGGCGACGGTCTGCGCCCCGGCTCCATCGCGGACGCCAACGACGAAGCGCAGTTTGCAGAGCTGAAAACCCAGGGCGAACTCACGCAAATCGCCTGGGATCACGGCGTTCAGGTGATGAACGAAGGGCCGGGCCATGTGCCCATGCACCTGATCAAAGAAAACATGGACAAGCAATTGGAATGGTGCAAAGAGGCGCCGTTCTACACATTGGGCCCGCTCACCACGGACATTGCGCCCGGCTACGACCATATCACCAGCGCCATTGGTGCGGCCATGATCGGCTGGTACGGGGTCGCGATGCTGTGCTACGTCACGCCCAAAGAGCATCTGGGCTTGCCCAACAAGAAAGATGTCAAGGACGGCGTCATCGCGTACAAGATCGCTGCCCACGCTGCTGATTTGGCAAAGGGGCATCCCGGCGCGCAGGCATGGGACGATGCCGTGTCCAAAGCGCGCTTTGAGTTCCGGTGGGAAGACCAGTTCAACCTTGCTGTTGACCCCCAAACCGCCCGCGAGTTTCATGATGAAACCCTGCCGCAAGAGGGGGCAAAGGTGGCTCACTTCTGCTCCATGTGCGGCCCGCATTTCTGTTCGATGAAGATTACGCAGGACGTGCGCCAATACGCCCACGACCTGAAGATGGCAGGCAAGACCGAAGACGATGCGCCCGCCAACGCTTCCGAAACTCAGACAATCGCTGAGGGCCTGGCCGAGAAAGCCCGCGAATTCCGCGAGCAGGGCAGCGAGATCTACAAGTAACAACCCAGAAAAAAGGTGCTACTATGGCTCTGTTAGAACGAGAAATAGCGCAAGATACGGCAAGCGATGATGGATTGACCATCGGCGGCAAGACGTTCCGCTCGCGCCTGATGCTGGGCACGGGCAAGTATCGTAATGCCCAGGAAATGAACGCCGCCCTGGAAGCATCCGGGTGCGAGATCGTTACGGTTGCCCTGCGACGCATTGATTTAGACGCTCCCACCCGCTCTATTCTGGATGAGATAGACTGGCAGAAGTATCATATCCTGCCCAACACGGCGGGGGCGAAAACGGCGGAGGAGGCGATCCGCACCGCACGGCTGGCGCGGGCGATGGGGCTGTCCGACTGGATCAAGGTGGAGGTAATCCCTGACCCCAAGTATCTGCTGCCGGACCCCATAGGGACTTATGAAGCGTGCAAAGTGCTGGTAGACGAAGGCTTTATCGTGCTGCCCTATATTAATGCCGATCCCGCCCTTGCCCGGCGCTTGCAGGAGATTGGAACGCATACCGTGATGCCGCTGGCGTCTCCTATCGGCAGCGGGCAGGGTATGAAGACGCAGGAACAAATACGGATTATTATTGAGCAGGCGACTGTCCCTGTCGTGGTGGATGCGGGCATTGGGGTTCCGAGTGAAGCGGCGCAGGCAATGGAGATGGGCGCGTCTGCGTGCCTGGTCAACACGGCGATTGCGCGGGCCAGTGACCCGGCTTTGATGGCGCAGGCCATGAAGACGGGCCTGGAAGCGGGCCGCATGGCGTATCGTGCCGGACGCATGCCTGTCCTGCCGTTCGCGTCTGCCTCCAGCCCCTTGGACGGCGTTGTCCGGTAAGCCCATGCTGCCCCGGCCCTGCCTGATGCTGGTGACGGAACCTCACCCGGACTTGGGGAGCGTTGTTGCGTCCGCTGTGCGCGGCGGCGTCAATGTCGTGCAGCTCAGAGACAAAACGGCGCAGCGCTTTGAGTTGATGGCGACGGCACAGGAATTGCGCTCTCTGGTACAGCCTCCGAACCTGCTGATTGTGAATGGTGACTACGGCGCGGTGACGCGTGCCGGAGCCGATGGAACCCAAATGAGTCGCGCTCCCACACGAACCATAGCAGCAGATAGCGGGCACGGACTGCTGGGCGTCTCCATACACACTCTGGATGAAGCACGGGAGGCAGTTTATGGGGGCGCGGATTACCTCGTGGCGGGCACGATCTTTGCCTCGCAAAGCCATCCCGACACTGCGCCGCAGGGAGTGGAGTATTTGCGGGTTGTTTGTGCGTCTGTTTCCATTCCTGTATTAGCCATTGGCGGCGTCACGCCCACGCGCGTGGCAGGGTGCGTAGAGGCAGGTGCGGCAGGCGTGGCGGTGCTGTCCCCCATCATGCGGGCCACCGACCCAGAAGCAGTCGCAGGGGAGTACTGGCGCGCTTTGCAGCACGCATGGAAGGCAAAACAATGCGCTTGACAATCAATGGCGACGCGCGCGATATTAACGATCATCTTTCGCTCGCGGCCTACCTCACTTCCCTTAACCTCAGGCCGCAGATGGTGGTGGTGGAACGCAACGGCGAGATTGTGCCGCGCGGCGATTATGCCGCCACAGTTCTCGCCGAAAACGACACATTAGAACTTGTGCAAATGATGGCCGGGGGGTAGCAAGATTTTACGCCGTGCGTTTACACTGATTGAGTTGCTTGTGGTCATCGCCATTATCGCACTGCTAGCGGCGATTTTGTTTCCCGTGTTTGCGCGGGCACGAGAACGGGCGCGGCAGACAACATGCGTGTCCAACCTGAAACAACTGGGGCTTGGCTTTGCGCAATATGCCCAGGACTCTGATGGCGGCTATCCCAACGGGTGCAGCGCCAATCCTGCGCTTGCGACTGGGTGCAGCGCGACGGGCGACCCGTATCTTTGGACCGGACAGCATTTTCGCTGGCTTGTCATGCCTTATCTTGGCATTGGGCAGCAGCGCGACCCCCTGAGCCCTTGGAAATCTTTGGCGGGGACAACCCCGTCTATTCTTGTCTGTCCTTCTGATCCTTCCACCAGTTATGACAATACTTCTTATGGCTACTCGGCCTGCTTTTACCATGCCGACGCCGTTCCAGACCACATGACCATCGCCAACCTCCGGGCGGCATTGAATACGCCGGGGCCAGGAAGCGCGTGCGTGACACGCTTTGAAAGCGAAGTCGCCCTGCCGTCTCAGAAGGTTCTAGTCGCCGAATGGCTGAATGCTCATAACCACCCTGGCGCGGTTTTCGGCTATTGGGGCGGCAGCTACCCCTCTTCCGGGCACCCCAGCGCGGATTGTTTTAACGGCGCGCGCAATGACCTTTTTGCGGATGGACACTGCAAACTCGTGCAGGCCAGTCTTATCCGGCCCCCGGTGAATGACCCTTCCCCCGACATCAATCGCACGTCCCATGGTCTTGGCGGGCAGGACATCCCCTGAAAGACGCCGATGGCCCACTGTGACGTTTTGATTGTCGGCGGCGGGGTTGTTGGGCTGTCCCTGGCGTGGCGGCTGGCGCAGCGCGGCAGGCAGGTCGCTGTGCTGGATGCGGGCGCGGCAGGCCAGGCATCGCGGGCGGCGGCGGGCATGCTGGCTCCTCTTGCGGAAGCGCATGCTCCCGGCCCCTCTGTGCAATTCGGTCTGGACAGCCTCGCACTGTACCCCGTATTCTGCCAGGAATTAAGGGACGCATCCGGGCTGGAAATCGCCGCAGTCGGGCCGGGCATGCTGCGCGTAGCTCAAACCCCGCACGAGGCAGAGACGCTGCATCAAGCCTTGGAATGGCAGCAGACTCTCGGCCTGCCCCTGGCATGGCTGGACGGGGCAAAGGCGCTTCGGCGGGAGCCTGCCCTGTCTTCCCAGATCGTCGGAGCCGTGTATTCCCCGCACGAACAGCATGTCACCCCCCGATTGCTGCTGGAAGCTTTGCGACGCGCCTGCCGCTGCGCAGGCGTTGCTTTCTACCCTGCTTTCCATATGGATAAGTTCCGTACCGACGGAGTGCGCGTCACGGGAGCCGTTCTGCCCTCGGTGACACTGGAATGCGGCCAGATGGTCGTTGCCGCCGGGGCCTGGGCAGGTCAATTTGGCGGCGACCTCGCCCCCCCGCTGCCGGTCACGCCCCTGCGCGGGCAGGCGCTGACTTTAGACGCCGGCCTCCCCCTCGCCTTTTCGCACACGATCTATGGCACGCAGGGATACCTGGTTCCACGAACCGAGGGCCAGATTGTTGTCGGCGCGACCGAAGAACAGACGGGCTTTGATGCCGCCACGACGACGGGGGGGATGGACGGCCTGCGCGCCATGGCTTCCCGTCTCGTGCCCTCGACGGCAAACCTGGCTTTGCAGGAACACTGGGCCGGACTGCGCCCGGTCACCCCTGACGGCCTGCCACTCTTGGGCCGGGCGGCAAATTGGGACAACGTCTTCCTCGCCGCCGGGCATGGGCGAAACGGCATCCTGCTGACCCCTCTCACGGCCCTGCTGATGACCGAACTCTTGCTGAACAATACGCCGCCCCCCGCCGGATTGTCCCCCACCCGCTTTGAGACAACGCCATGAATTTCCCCCACTCGCTTTGGAACCACGCCACGACGCCGCGCCCTTTTGTCCTGACCATCGCCGGTTCCGACCCCGGCGGCGGCGCAGGCGTGCAGGCGGACCTGCGCACTTTCAGTGCTCTGGGCGCGGTCGGCGTGTCTGTTGTGACGGCCCTGACCGTGCAAAACTCGCATGGCGTGCAGTCCGTCCATCCCATAAAGGCCTCCCTTGTGGCCGCGCAGCTAGAGGTCATTCTCGCCGACGCCCGCCCCGACGCCATCAAAATCGGCATGCTCGGCGGCGCGGAACAGGTGCAAGTTGTGGCCGATATTCTGCGCCGCACCCGGCAGGACAATATCGTGCTGGACCCGGTGCTTGCTTCGACCAACGGCGTCCCCCTGTTGGACAAGGGGGGACGCGCCCTGCTGGTGTCGGAGCTTGTTCCCGTGTGTTCTTTAGTGACGCCCAACCAGGACGAATGGCGCGCGCTGCCTGGCCTGGACAGCATCCCTGTTCTTCTTAAAGGCGGTCACTTGCCTGGCGACCCTATAGACGTACTTATTACGTCAAGCGGCGAAACGCGCTTTCCCGGCCCGCGCATAGATACCCCGCACACGCATGGCACAGGCTGCCTGCTGTCATCGGCCATCGCTGCTTTTTTGGCGCACGGTCAGCTTCTTCCCGCTGCTGTCGGCGAAGCCAAACGTCTGCTGACCCAGGCCCTGCAAAGTCCCACAATGGCTGGAAGCGGGCGCGGCTACCCTGACGCCCTGTCAGCCGCCGGATGGAATCCCAGTTCTTTCAAACCGACACACACGCAACGCCTGGCCCTCCTGCGCGGCCTGTACGTGCTGACCGACCCCGCCCTGCGCCCCGACCGCACGGCGGAAGATGTCACAGTGGCGGCCCTGCGTGGTGGCGCGCGCATCGTGCAGCTGCGCGATAAAACCCGCTCCACCCCGGAGTTGATCGCCCTGGCCCGCCGCTTGGTCGCGCTCACCCGCCCGGCCAATGCCCTGCTGATTATCAATGACCGCGTGGATGTCGCCCTTGCTTCGGACGCCGACGGCGTCCACCTCGGCCCGGATGACATGCACCCGCGCGATGCCCGGCAACTGCTCGGCCCCCAGCGTCTGGTGGGCATCAGCGTCAGCACTGTGCAGGAAGCGCAGGAACTGGCCGAAGATGCGTCTTATCTGGGAGTCGGGGCCATCTTCGGCACGGCGACCAAGCACGACACCGGGCCTGCCGTCGGGCTGGAGCGTTTGCGTGAAATCCGCAGCGCGTTTCCTCATCTGCCCCTCGTCGCTATCGGCGGCATCGACAACAGTAACATCCAATCCATCGCTGACGCGGGCGCGGACGCCGCCGCTGTCGTGTCCGCCGTCCTGCTGGCCCCCGACATGCAAAGCGCCGTGTCCGCGCTTGTCGCCCACTTCGCCGCGCGGCAAGTAGTCGTGTAGCGCGCTTGTTGTTTGCCCTTTTTCCCGGCGTTGCTGGCCCGTATCAACGACGGAACAAATCGTTCCGTCGTCGGTGCGCGCTCACAACGCCGTCGAAACGCAGATGCAGCGCCTTTGCCATAGGGCTGCGCCGTCATGTTTGCCTGTCTGCATTTGACAAGAAACAAATCGACACGCTATACTAAGCGAGGTTTTTGGGGCTTTTTGCCTGTTTCGTCAAGAAGAGGCAGCCGAAAAGCCGACACGGAACCAGCAAAAGCACCGCTCGCGAATGGATTAATCCCACGGATGACCGCGCCCGACGAACAACATAACTTAAGCGGATCTCTCTCCGCGGCTCTGCGAAAGCCGCTGAACGGGACCGGCAATTTGGGCCTCACGGCGGCGCTGAGGGAAAGGCACCCTGCGGAAATCGTGCAGGCGATGGACGGCCTCACACTGGCCGAGTCGCTGGCTGTCTTCAACGGATTGGACAACGAGCGCGCCGCCGAAGTGCTGGACGAGCTTGACCCGGAAACCGTGCGCTTTCTCATCACCCACGCGCCGCCGGGCCGGATTGTCGAGATGCTGAACCGTCTTCCCATGGACGATGCCGCCGAAGTGGTCTCGGAAGCAACTCCGCAGGCTGCCGAAACGCTGCTGGCGGATCTGGCCGAACACGCGCCCACGGATGCCGCCGAAGTCAAACAACTGTTGGCTTACCCGAAAAACTCAACCGGGCGAATGATGACCGACAAGTTCGCGGCAGTTGGCCCATCCCTGTCCGCCGCGCAGGTGCTGGATTATCTGCGCGACCATGCCCATGTGCTGGAAACGATTAACGAGATTTATGTGGTGGAGGATGGCAGGCAGCTGCTCGGTGTCAGTCCAATCCGCCATGTTCTGACAGCCGCGCCGGCCCAGCCCATTCGCGAGTTTATGACGCCGGACCCGATCCGTGTCGTGCCGGAAACAAACCAGCAGGACGCCGCGCGCTTGATTTCGCGCTACGACCTGCTGACGCTGCCGGTTGTCAGTGATGGGGGACAAATGCTGGGCATTGTCACCATTGACGACACAATCGACGTGCTTGTCAAAGGGTTTGACGAAGAGTACCTGCGCTCGGTGGGCTCCGACGCCGAAGAATTAGAACGCAAAACGCCCGCTCAGATCGCCTGGCTGCGGATGCCGTGGATCATGGCGACCTTGTTTATCGAGCTGCTGGCGGGCGCAGTCATCCATGCGTTCGATGCGACCCTGACCAAGTTTATCCTGCTGGCTTCGTTTATGCCGATTATCAGCGCAATCAGCGGCAACACAGGCTTGCAGTCGGCGGCCATCATCATTCGCGGCCTTTCGTCGGGGCAGGTGCAGCTCGCACACTGGCGTCATGCCGTCGCCCGCCAGGTGGCGACCACGATGATTTTAGGGGGCGCCTGCGCGCTTGTGCTGGCTGTTATCGCAACCTTCTGGGCAAAGCAGCCTGTTTTTGGCCTGGTCGTATTTCTCGGCATGTTCCTCGCGGTCAACATTGCGGGAATTGTCGGCACGGTTGTTCCGCTGCTGTCCAAGCGGGCGGGCTTCGACCCTGCCCTCACTGCGGGGCCCTTCGAAACCGCATTTCAGGACGTGGTAGGCATCAGCATTTTTCTCAGCCTGGCATCTGTGCTGCTTCGCTGGCTTTCGTAGGATTTCCCCCGCACAGCGAGAAAGGGTTGCCCAATGGCAGCGGTCCGCAAAGCGGTGATTACGGCGGCTGGGCACGGGACACGCATGTATCCTGCCTCCAGCACGGTGCAAAAAGAGCTGTTTCCCCTGGTAGACACCGACGGTTATGCCAAGCCGACGCTGCAAATTATCGCTGAAGAAGTCGTCGCCTCCGGTGTGGAAGAACTGTGCATTATTGCCAATGAGTCCAACGTGGAAGCCCTGCAAGGGCATTTTCGCGGGCTGATAGAAACGCAAAAACAAAGCGCGTTTGCAGGCAAAGACTGGGCGCTGGCCCTCGCAGACACATTGGCCGACCTGTCACAGCGCATCACGTTCGTCGTGCAGGAGCAGCAAAAAGGCTTTGGGCATGCCGTATATCAAGCCAGGGCCTGGGCGGGCGATGACCCGTTTGCGTTGCTGCTCGGCGACCATGTGTATCTCGCCCACGAACCCAGACGCTGCACCCGGCAGGTATTAGACGCCTATGAAACTCAAGGCTGCGCCGTGTCATCTGTGGCGCGTACGCCCGAGCATACTTTGTTTCGCTACGGCATTGTCGGCGGAACACGGGTGCCGGGGAGCAATCCCGCTCTTTATGAGATCGAAGCCATGGCCGAAAAGCCGGCCGTGGAGTTCGCCCGCGCGCATTTGCAGACCCCCACCCTGCCCCAGGACGAATACCTCTGCTTTTTCGGCATCCATGTGTTTTCAGCGTCCATTTTCAGCTATCTGAAGCACGTGATCGACAACGGTATTCGCCACAAAGGTGAAATCCAGCTCACTTCGGCCCAGGAATTATTGTTTCAGAACGAGCGTTATGTCGCCGCCGAAGTGCATGGCACGCGCTACGATATGGGCATTCCCGAAGGTCTGGTGGAAACGCAGATCGCCCTCGCCCTGCACTCGCCGTTCCGCGAAACGGCGGCCCATTTGCTTGGCGCACTGGAAGGCAAATAGCGCGTTTGACACGCGAACGGTTTGCATAAACGCCGCGCTTATGTTTGACAGCCCAGCAATCTCACGCTATAATTCTTCTGTGAACAAAGCGCAGCTTAAACCCCTCACCTGGGTCGGATCATCTTACAAAGACCTGACCTAGTTTCCCGATGCGGTACAAAAAGCAGTGGGTTATGCCCTGTATTTGGCGCAGAACGGAAACAAACATCCCAAAGCAAAGCCGCTTTCCGGCTTTGGCGGGGCAGGTGTGTTGGAAGTCGTGGACGATTTTGATGGAGACACGTACCGCGCCGTTTACACTGTGCGGTTTGCCGAAAGCATTTACGTCTTGCACACGTTCCAAAAGAAGTCACGGTCGGGAATTGCCACGCCGCCGCAGGAGATAGCCACGGTTCGCGCACGGCTCAAAACGGTGGAAATGCTGCACCGAGACTGGCTCGCACAGGAAGAACCAAAAATGAACGATAACACGTCAATTTTCGTGGGCAGCGGTAATGTGTTCGCCGATTTGGGCTTGCCCAACCCCGAATTGCTGCTTGCCAAAGCGAAGCTAATTGTCCAAATTCAGGATTTCATGGACAAGCACCTGCTCACTCTGGCTCAAATCGCCGCCCAAATCGGTGTAACTGAGGAACAAGTAGGTCGTCTTCTTGCCGGACGCTTAGATGATTTCACATTTGACCAGCTTTTCCAGTTTCTCAATCGCCTGGGCCGCCGGGTGGAAGTTCGCATTTCCGCTGAAAACTACCCGCCCGAAGAAGCAACCCTCTCGGTTGTCGCCGCCTATTGAGTTTGACCGGGTACGACCTGGCCGCGCTGACCCAATCGCAGGCCACTGTCAACACGGCCCTTGCCGATGCTGTTGCGGCACAGGCCAGCGCCAAAGCCGCTGTCAAGACCAAGCAGGCCGCCCTGCGCGCCAGTGAAAAACTGCTGCGCACGTATGCTAAAAAGATCGGGGCCAACCCCAATGTGCCCGCTCCTCTGCTTAAGCAATTGGGCCTTGCCGCGCGCAAGCCCGCGACCCACACGCCGCCGGTCGTCCCCGCCGCACTGACCGTTTCCGGGCAAACCGACGGCACCAATACCCTAGCCTGGAACACGATGGGCAACAAGCAAGGCACCATGTACCTGGTGGAATACCAGAACACGGCCAACGGCGGCTGGACTTTGCTGGATACGACCACGCGGGCCAAATATGCCGCGACCGGGTTTATTCCCGGCCAGCGTACATCGTACCGCGTCCGCGCCAAGCGCAGCGAGCAAACCAGCGCGTACAGCAACGAAGCGGTTATTTACGGCAATTTGTAGGATGAAAGCTGCGGCAAAAGAAAGAAGCCCTCACCTTCCAGTCCCCTCGCCCGCTTGCGAAAGAGGGGGAGTATGAAGGAAATAGCCACGTGGGAGATGGCCCTAACTCTGACCTTCGCCCGCTTGCGGGAGAGGGTGGCGCGGGGTAACGGGTGAGGGTCTTCTTTGCCTTTTCATGCACACACTCCATAGCCAAAGCCTATCGGGTATAATCAGGCCCGCCACACAAGGCTAAAATATCGTCGGCCTGAGCAGCAAAGGCGGCTCGTCAGGAGAAAAAGTATGTCAACGGCAATTACCAACATTCAAGCGCGGCAGATTTTGGACTCGCGCGGCAACCCGACCATAGAAGTAGACGTCTATTTGGAAGACGGAACCCTGGGACGCGCCAGTGTACCGTCCGGGGCCTCCACGGGCGCGAATGAAGCCGTGGAGCTGCGCGACGGCGACAAGAAGGTGTACGGCGGCAAGGGTGTTCTCAAAGCCGTGGAAAACGTCAACGATAAGCTCGCCCCGGAACTGATCGACCTGGATGCGACCGAGCAAGCCGCGATTGACGCATTAATGATCCATCTGGACGGCACGGACAACAAAGCCAAGCTGGGCGCGAATGCCATTCTGGGCGTTTCACTGGCCGTGGCGAAGGCGGCGGCCCGCGCGGTCGGCCTGCCGCTGTATCGTTATATCGGCGGCACATCCGCGCATCAGCTGCCCGTGCCTATGATGAACATCATGAACGGCGGCAAGCACGCGGACTCCAATGTGGACATGCAGGAGTTCATGGCAATGCCCGTTGGGGCCGAGTCGTTTAGCGAAGCATTAGCGATGGGCACCGATGTGTACCATGCCCTCAAAGGCGTCTTGAAAGCGCGGGGATTATCCACTTCGGTCGGCGACGAAGGCGGCTTCGCCCCCAACCTTCCTTCCAACGAAGACGCTATCCGGGTTATTTTGGAGGCCATCGAAAAAGCCGGCTACAAACCCGGCGAGCAGATTATGATTGCGATGGACCCTGCCGCATCGGAGTTTTACGAAAATGGGCAATATGTGCTCAAAGGCGAAGGGCGCTCGCTGTCCGGCGACGAGATGGTGGACTACTACGCCGATTTAATAGAGAAATATCCCATTATCTCCCTAGAAGACGGGCTGGCCGAAGACGATTGGGTGACGTGGCACAAGCTGACCGAGCGCCTCGGCCAAAAAGTCCAATTGGTCGGGGACGATTTGTTTGTCACCAACACCAAGTTTTTGCAGCGCGGCATAGATTCGCACACGGCCAACTCCATTTTGGTGAAAGTCAACCAAATCGGCACCTTGACCGAAACACTGTCCGCCATTGAGCTTGCCAAACGCGCCGGGTATACCGCCGTGGTTTCCCATCGTTCCGGCGAAACCGAGGATGCGACTATCGCCGACATCGTGGTTGCCACCAATGCGGGGCAGATCAAGACCGGCTCGCCCGCCCGCACCGACCGGGTCGCCAAATATAATCAATTGCTGCGCATCGAAGAAGCCCTGGGCGACACGGCGACGTTTGACGGCTTGAAGTCATTCTACAACCTCAAGCGGTGAAACGCCAAAACATCGCAAACTTCCTGCAAGGCTTGTGCGTGCTGCCGCTGTGTGTCCTGTTTGGACTCATGGTTTCCCTGCTGTTTCGGTGGCAGGGAGCACGCTTGGGGCTGTGCGTTGCTTTTTGCAGCTTGTTTCCCATCGCCGGAGCCTGGAAAACCCGGCAGCGCGCCCTTTTGTTTGGGCTGCTGTCGGGAATTGTGTGTGTGGTGATTGTTTATGTACTTTGGAAACATTGAAAAGACGGCTTCCCCGCCCCAAGTTTGGGGAGCCGCAGGAAGTTACTTGCAATTTGAACCTTGCAGGGGCACACGGAGCAAGCAAAGACAACAAGTCTTTTTCGGTTTCCCAAACTTGGGGCAGGGAAGCTTGTTCGTTTTGGTCTGCGCCCTGCTTTGCTTATTTGCAATTCCCCCAACCTGCGCGCAAAGCCTGCCGCTTTCGGGCTTGACGGTCTGTATTGACCCCGGCCACACATCGGAAACAAGCGCGGGCACACAAAGCCGCGACGGCAAACTCAGCGAACGGCACGTCAATTGGATTGAAGCCGTGCGTTTGCGCGCTCTTTTAGCCGCAAGTGGCACGCATGTCGTGATGACAAAAGCCTCGGAAGGCCAGATTGTCACCAATCGCCATCGTGCAGAGATTGCCAACGCCGCGCACGCCGATCTTTTGCTGCGTTTGCACTGCGACTCCAACGCCCCTTCCGGCATCACCACTTATTACCCAGACCGTCAGGGCACGCGCTTTGGCGTCACGGGGCCATCCCGCGAAATCATAGACAGAAGCCGTCAGGCCGCACTTGTTTTCCAGCCAGCACTAGCCGAAAACCTTCGCGGAGAACTGCCCAATGGCGGCGTCAAAGGTGATTCGGCGACATTTGTCGGCGGCAAGCAGGGTGCTTTGACCGGCTCCATCTTTGCGCAGGTGCCCGCGCTCACTGTGGAAATGTGCGTACTCACCAATGCGCATGATTATGCCTTTATTCGCACGGCAAAAGGACAGGGTCAGATGGCACGCGCCCTGTTTGCGGGCGTTGTCGCCTATAAGCGCACGTTGCAGCCCCGTGTTTCCGTCTATTAAGTGGGGCAATTGGGTACAATAATCATCAGTGACATATAATCAAAGGAGAAAACCATGTCAACAGTAGACCAGCAGCATCAGCACCTGCATGAAGTGCACGAACATCTCAAGTATGCATCCACTTCAGATACCCCTGAAGAAATTCGCGAGCGACTGCGCCGTGCCGAGCTTGCTTTGCAGCGGCATGAGCAGCAGGCGCAGGGCCAAAATATGCAGCCGCATGTGGCTGCCTCTTAGCCGCCTCGTTTTGTAAGCATAAAAAGCGCGGTACAGAAACCTGTACCGCGCTTTTTATCGTTAAGATGCTTTGATAGCGATAAAGAATAAACGATCCGAGCGCTTTTTGGGCCGCTCCAAACCATACGCATCGTACACGGCGACATCGGCAAAACCTGCTGCATGGAGCCATTCGCCCAGGTCTTCTTTGTAATAGGCGCGCTGCCGATGCACTTCCTGAAATGCTTCCCGTTTTCCAGTACCAGGATCGTAAGAGAAGTGCATATTCACGGTGCAAATCTGCGTTTCCGAGTTGTAACGCGAGCGCCATCTGTAATGCAGCGGCTCATCGCGGCGCGAACAGCTCTGGTTGAACATGCCTTCGGCGAGGGCATATTCCGTGTTGACATCAAAAATAAAACTACCGCCAGGCTGGAGATGGTCAAACACGCGCCCGAACGCCTGGCGCAGCCGCCCGTCATCCAAGATATAGTTGAGGCTGTCAAATAAACAAATTACGCCGTCAAACATCTGGCCGGGCAGATGGAGATCGGCGGCGTCCTGCTGCACAAAAGAAATAGGTAAACTTTCAGCCAGAGTTTTGTCGCGCGCCGCTTGCAGCATGGCTGGGGCGAGGTCAACGCCGGTCATGTCGTAGCCGCGCCGGGCAAGCAGGCGCGTGATTGTGCCGGTTCCGCAGGCAAGGTCCAGCAGGACGTGCGGCGCAAGGGCATGGCGCTTCCACAACCGTTCCAGATATTCCACCCAGAACCGATAAGGCACACCGGCCATCAGATGGTCGTAATAAGCAGCGATAGGGCCAAAAGACAATGTGTCAGATAAAGAATTGTCGCGTGTCAAAGTTTAAGTGTCAAGGGAGGAAAGCGCATTTTCGGAAACCGGAGCGCGCTTCCGATCCAGCAAAGGCACCGTCAGCAAAGCGCAGACAAGATAAACCCCGGATAGCCCTGCAAAGAGCGGACGCCAGGCAACAAACGTAGACAGATAGCCCGCAAAGCCGGCAGCGATAAATGTCGCCGTGTGCTGGAGCAAAGCAGTCGTGGCAAAGATACGCCCCAGCATAGCATTGGGCGCGACATTTTGAAACAATGTAATGGCAGGAATGTTGAACAGCATATTGCCCAGCCCCAGCAGAAACAAAGCCGCCCCACCCCACAGATAAGTGGGAGCGAGGGCAAAACCGAATCCGCCCACCGCCATTAGTGCCAGCGCTGCGGCAATCAAGCGCGGAGGTAATATATCACGCAAAGGCCCGGCGACAAGCAGGCCCGCTGCAATCATTCCCAGCCCAAAGGCGGCCATCAGTTCTGCATACTGACTATCGGTCACATGCCAAACATCTTTGGCGAACGCAACTTCGAGAGTGTTATAAACTCCGGCCCCCAAAATCACAATGGTCAAAATGATCAAAATCGCGGACAGTGTCTGGTTGCGGCGGATATAAGTGAGACCTTCTCTCATTTCCTGCCACACGCCGGCAAACAAACGCTTCTTCATAGGGACAGGCTCAGCGCGGGTGACAAGGAAAATGCACAAAGCCGACAAAAGAAACGTAACAGCGTTAAATAAAAAGATGCCCCGAACATGAATAAGTTTTAATAGCAGAGCCGTTAATATAGGTCCGGCGAAAGAAACAATTTGTACACTGGATGTGGACGCGGCATTAGCGCGCATCAGCATTTGACGTGGCAAAATGGAGGCCATTAGGGCCGATCGGGCGGGGAGAAAGAAGCACGAAAAGGCGCTGGCAAGAAAAGCCGCAATGTAAAAAAGCCAGATGTCGTGCGCGGAGTGAACGCCAAGCAAGATCAAAGACACTACGGCACGGGCGAGGTCTGAGACAAGCATGGTGCGGCGGCGGTTCCAGCGGTCTACAAAGACTCCCGCAAACAGGCCAAGCAGGATCACAGGCAGCGCACTTGCCAGTGCCCAGATGCTGAGAGAAACTTTGTCTAAGTTGTGAACAGCGTGTGTGTAATTGTAGATCGCGATGGGGACGACAATAATGGACGCGGAGTCGCCCAACGTGGAAATGATCTGGCCGAGCCAGAGCAGCACGAAGTCCCGATCCTGAAATGGCGAGGGCGGGCTGGTAGCTTTTTCCAAATCGGAGGCGGCGGGCAAAATAAAAAACATCTTTCTGCTGCGGAGAAAACGCGCACGTGTTTTTATTATATCACGCTTTTGGGGGAAAGTAGGAGATACGTTTGTTCGCCTTTGTCCGCTCCGGCAAGCGGGTATACTGGGGAGGGAGGCAGCTATGATCCAGGAAACGACATTTTCGCGGCGTCCAACGCGGGCGGTGCGGATCGGAAATATAGTTATCGGTGGTGGGCATCCCGTTGCCGTGCAAAGCATGATTACCGAGGAAACACGCAACGTTGCCGCGTGCGTCGCACAAATCATTGCCATGCATGAAGCCGGGTGCGAGATCGTGCGTGTGACGACGCCGACTTTGGCCGAGGCGCATTGTTTGGGCGAGATCCAGGCCGAAGTGCGCCGTCGCGGCTTTTCTGTTCCTTTGGTGGCCGACGTACACCATCAGGGCAGTGACATCGCGGTCGCCGTCGCGCGGTTTGTGGATAAAGTGCGCATTAATCCCGGTTTATTTGTGTTTCGTAAGCCGCGCGGGCGAGCGGATGAATACACGCCCGAAGAAGTGGCGGAGGAACTGGCGGCGATTGAAGCGTCACTGCTGCCGGTGATTACGGTCTGTAAAGATCGCGCTATTGCTATGCGGATAGGTGTCAACCATGGCAGCCTGGCCGAGCGACTCACCGTGATGCATGGCGATACGCCCGAAGGCATGGTGGAGTCCGCGCTGGAGTATATCCGTATTTGCGAGAAGCACGATTATCGCAACCTGGTTATTTCGCTGAAGGCTTCGCGCGTGCCTGTTATGCTGGCGGCTAATCGCTTGATGTCCAATAGGATGGAAGCGCTGGGTATGGATTACCCGCTGCATTTGGGCGTGACTGAGGCGGGCGACGGCGAATATGCGCGCATCAAAAGCACGGCGGGCATCGGAACCTTGCTGGCCGAAGGTATCGGCGACACCATTCGTGTGTCGCTGTCGGAAGACCCGATCAATGAGATACCGGCGTGTTATGATATTCTGCAAGCCCTGGGTTTGCGCAAGACCAAGGTGGAGTTTATCGCGTGTCCGTCGTGCGGGCGCACCAAGTTTGAATTGACAAGCGTGCTGCATAAAGTGAAAGCCGCTACCAATCATTTGGTTGGGCTGGACATTGCGGTCATGGGGTGCATTGTCAATGGGCCGGGCGAGATGGCGGACGCGGATTACGGGTATGTGGGCAAGGGCGGCGGCGTGATTACGCTGTACCGGGGCCGGATGCCTGTCCGCAACGTGCCGCAGGAGCAGGGCGTGGAAGCATTGGTAGAGCTCATCAAGGGCGATGGGCGGTGGGTGGAGCCGCCGCAGGGCGCGGCCCCCTTGTTGTCGCCGTTCGCGCAGGAATTGGCGATGCTGTAGGGCCAAGGAAGCAGGAGTTTCTTTCCCCGCTGTGCGGGAGTTCCCCCTCAAGGGAGAATAAAGAGTACGAGGCCGCGCCTGATTGGGCGCGGCTTTTTCGTTGTCTGCGGCGTGCAAGTTGTCGTTGGCGGCAGGCTGAACGGTGGGCGTTTGCGCTGTGACAACGGGACTGCCGGCAATGCTTTGGGCGGGGGTGTCGGCGCACAGGGTCGTGACAAGCAGAGGGGCGCGTCGCACGCCTACGGGCGAAGTGGCGACCAGGTGCAGGCCCTCACTCGCCGACGCCTGGGAGATGCGTGGGGAGGTAGCAGGTCTCAGCAGCGAGGCGCTTGCGATTGCCGCCGTAGGCATGTGCGCCACGATGAGGGCCGCAACCACCAGTCCCGCCGCCACAATGATTGCCGCGAGAACGGTCGATAGGTTAAAGCGGGGCGTGGTCTTGTCCATCACTGTATTCTCCTTTAGCGTCAGTATGAGTGCCGCGCTAGGTTTGCGGCCCAACGGCTAAGCTTGTATAATAGATTTGGTGCCGGTGATGCACAGGCTAAGCTTGGGCAGAAAGCCCGTGACTGAGATCCGCGCCCGGCACCGATCAGCTTGCCCACGAG
>JAABUZ0100001742.1_pt1 | contig 39625 bp, 28 predicted proteins | sample 5562091 | NCBI WGS metagenome assembly JAABUZ01 (sample SAMN12813069, study PRJNA571459) | rock metagenome | isolation source: Antarctica rocks | place: Antarctica: Victoria Land, Linnaeus Terrace sud | collected 2015-12-21 | reverse complement strand
GCGGCGTCGGCGAGCGCGGCGCGCAGGGCTTCGTCGCCGACCCGGGCAGGTGACCCGTCCAAGCTGGTGCGCTCGGAGGGCAGCAGCGGGGCGCCGGGTGCGGTGTGGTCGCCGCCGAAGCCGGCCCACACGTCCTCGACGAACCAGCGCAGCGTCCGCCCGGCGTCGTTGATCAACGGGACCATCCGCTCGCGGGGCCCGGAGCCGCGGGCGCCCTTGCCGTGGCGCACGTGCAGCTTCCCGAACCGGCCCAGGTTCCACTTCACGTCGCCCAGATCCAGGCTGCGGGTCTCGTTGACCCGCAGCCCGACCTCGGCCATCAACCGGGCCGCGGGTGTAGTTCCGCGCGGTCGGGGCGAACTTGCGGCACGTCACCAGCTCCCCGCGCCACCCGGCGAACAGCGTCGCCACCTGCTGCGGGCTCGGCGGGATCCGCAGCCGCGCCTGGCGTCGGCCCCGCGGGCGGTTCATCTCGTCGATCGGGCACTCGACGACCCGGCCGGTCAGCTGGTGCAGCTCGACCTTGTGCCGCAGCTCCAGGAACACGAAGTAGGTCTTGAGCGACTGCGAACGCGCCAGCCGGGTGCCCGGCGCCGCGTCGCGCAGCACCCGCCCGAAGTAGGCGTCGGCGTCACCCGGCTCCATCTCCCACAACGGCCGGTCCAACCACGCCCGCAGCTGCGCCAGATGCGACACATCCGAGCTGACCGTGCCATCCGAGAGGCCCGCCGCCGCCCGGGCCAGCACGAACCCCGCCAGCACATCGGTCTCCAGCCCGGCGAGCTCCTCCGCGCTCGCCGCCGGCCGTGCCTGCCGCAGATCCCGCACCTCGGCCAGCGCCAACCCCGGCCCCTCACCTTCAGCCTCGCCCGAACTCACTCGTCCAGATCGAGAACGACTCGCCGAAGATGAAGTTCGCTCACCCGACCTCAGACCACACGAACGAGGGCAACCGCCCAGCTCCAGGGCTTAGACATCCCGGTTAGGACACGGGGAACTCTGGGGTTATCTCTTACCAGGCCGAGACACCTGACCAGAAGATGATCGACCCACCCACGGATTAGGTCGGAGAGTCCCTTTTCTTGTATTTCATGATCTTGATCTTCGGTTCCTTGGTCTCGCCGACCAGGGTGCCGGTGACGGACACCGAGGAGAGGTCGTCGGCGGAGCTCAGGACGGTGCTGCCGTCGACGACGAGCACCGACTGGAGGTCGAAGGAGTCACCGTCGAGGAGCTCCACGTCGATGACGTCGCCGACCGCGACCTTGTACTACTTGCCGCCGGTCTTCACGATCGCGTACATCTCGGGCGCAGGCTCCTGTCGCTGGTGGTCGTTCCGGGTTCGGCGCGCGGCCCGGATGGCCCGGGGCGCAGCGCACGGGTACCGCGGTCAGCGACCCGGCGGGCACCGCCGGCCCGGACACCGGGTCCGCCGACGCTGGCCACGCCCATCGTCTCGCCTGCGGGAACTCCGCTTACTGGCTGGTATGTTCCGCTCAGAAGGCTGTCGCCGAATCTCGGCAGCTTCAAGAGCAGCGACGAGCTCATCTGCGCCTACTCCGCGGCCGTCGATGTCACCGCACCGGACGGGCGCAACGTCTACCGCCGCGACACTGGCGTCGCGCGCAACGGTCGGAGGGCGGCGGACGCCGCGAGTCGCTCCAACACGCCTCGTGTGGTGGACCACGCCATGCATTCGTCGGTGATGGACTGTCCGTACACCAGGCTCGATCCGTCGCGCACGTCCTGATGTCCCTCGACGAGGAAGGACTCGAGCATCACGCCGCGCACGGTCCGGTCGCCTGCCGCGATCCACTCCGCGAGGTCGGCCGCCACCCCGACCTGCCGCCGGTGGTCCCCGCCACTGTTGCCGTGCGCCGCGTCGACGACGAGCCGTTCGGGCAACCCGGCCGACCGCAGGACCTTGCGGGCCTGGTCGAGCGCGGGGGGGCCATGGTTCGCGCCCTGGTGGCCGCCGCGGAGGACGACGTGGCCGTAGGGGTTGCCTCCGGTGCGGAGGACGGACGGGATCCCGTCGTCGTCGGCCCCCGGGAAGACGTGGGGGCGGGCGGCCGCGCGCACGGCGTCGGCGGCGACGCGGATGTTCCCGTCCGTGCCGTTCTTGAAGCCCACGGGCATCGGCAGGCCCGAGGCGACCTGGCGGTGCACCTGACTCTGCACGGTCCGGGCCCCGATGGACGCCCACGAGATCGCGTCGGCGAGATAGGGCGCCACCATCGGATCAAGGATCTCAGAGGCCACCGGCACTCCTGTGTCGAGCACGTCGCGCAGTAGCCCGCGTCCCAGGCGCAGCCCAGCATGCAAGTCTCCGACGCCGTCCAGGTACGGGTCGGTGAGCAGCCCCTTCCACCCGAGGGTGGTCCGCGGCTTCTCTAGGTAGACGCGCATGACGATCACGAGGTGGTCCGTGAGTGCGGCCGCGGTGATGCGGAGTCGGGCGGCGTATTCGAGCACGGCCACCGCGTCGTGGGCGCTGCACGGCCCCACGACCACCAGCAGCCGGGGGTCCGTGCCCGTGAGCACCGACGCGACGGCGCGCCGCCCCGCCTCGACGACGGCTCGCGCATCCGTGTCCAGCGGGATCAGGTCGCGTAGGTCTCTGGGTGTGATCAACGGTTCCGACGTCGTCGTGGGCCCGGCCGGGCTCACGGGACACCGGCGCCGTCGCGGTGGTCGACGACGGCGAGGTCGAGTGCCGTACGCCAGTGGGAGAGCCGGCCCGGCCGCGGCGAGGGGGACGGTCGGCCGCAGAGCCACCGGACGGGGCGGATGCCGTGCAGGGCGTTGAGCGCCCAGGGCTCGGCTTCGTGCAGGTCTTCCGGTCGACATCGTTCCTCGCGGACTCGCCGGTGGTCCCTGCGGACGAGGTCGACGAGGATCCCGCTGGTGACGCTGGGGAGGCGGGCGAGGTCCGACGGGGGGAGGCACAGGTCCGCCCCACGCCACCACACCAACGCGGAGTGCGCGGCCTCCACCAGGACGCCGTCCGGGGTGAGCAGCAACGCGTCGTCGCAGCCCTGCGCTCGCGCCTCGCCACGGAGACTGGACAGCATGTGCAGGTCCGGGCCCTTCAGTCCCGGGTGCTCGCGCGGGTCAGGCTCGCCCGACGTCCACAACGCCACCGTGTCCTCGGTCGGGGGCGCGGTGCGCATCCACAACACGTACTTCTCGGGGTCGGAGTGCGCCTCGATCCTGGGGAACCAGCGGCCCCCGGCGGGCACGGCGGTTCGGACCGCGGCGAGGAACGAGGACTGGCGGGTAGCGTTCCCGCCCGGCAGCAGCGTGCGGCAGCAGCGGACGAACCTCGCCTCGTGCCGTTCGAGGCCCCGGACCGACCCGTCGTCGACCAGCCACGAGTCCACGGCAGCGGCGGCGTCCGGGCCGGGTGCGTCGTCGGTCCACCGACCGTCTCGGTCGAAGGCCCGGCGGCCAGTGGTGATCACCACCGGCCGGTCCGCACGACGTGGCGCCGGAGCTTGCCCGACGCGGTCCTGGGCAGCGCGTCCACCTCGGACACGGTGCGGGGCACCTTCGTCGCGGTGAGCCGGTCGCCGGCGAGAGCGATCAGCTCCGCCTCGAGGGTGCCGGCGTCGTGGTCCGCGCCCGTCGCCACGACGTAGGCCCGCAGCTTCGTGGCGCCTCGGGCGTTGGGCACCGCGGCCACCGCGACCTCCCGAACAGCCGCGTGCCGGGCCAGGACGGCCTCCACCTCCGAGGGGGCGACGTTGACGCCCCCGACCAGTTCGACATCGTCGGCCCGCCCGGTGTGGACGAAGCGTCCGTCGGCACGTCGGTACCCGGTGTCGTTGGTGACCAGCCACCCGTCGCTCATGGCGTCGGCCGTCGCGTCGGGCCTGTCCAGATACTCGACGGGCAGGGTCGGCCCGCGGACCCGCAGGCGGCCCTCGACCCCGTCGTCGAGCGACCGGCCGGTCCGGTTCCGCACGACGATCTGGAACCCGGCCAGCGGCCGGCCGACCGTGCCCTCGACGTTGTCGTCGACCCGGTTGGAGCAGAACGCTCCTCCCACCTCGGTGGAACCGAGCTCGTCGAGCACCGGTGCCCCGACCAGCTCCGACGTGCGCCGCCCGATCAGGGACGGGAGCCCCTCGCCGGCCGAGACCGCCACCCGCACGTGCTCGAACGCCGCCGCGCCGGCCTCGGCGACGAGGTTCGCGAGCCCGGAGGGCACCCCGTGCAGCACCGTCACGTGGTGTCGCGCGGCGGCCTCCTCGACGAGCTGCGGCGTCGGTCGCCCGGGCAGCAGCACCGCGGCCGATCCGGACAGCAGCGGGTAGATGAGCGAGTTGCCGAAGCCGTAGGCGAAGTACAGCTTGGACATCGACAGGCTGACGTCGTCGGCCGCGATGTGCAGCACTTCCCGACCGACCGCCCGGTGATGGGCCGCGAGATCGCGGTGCCGGTGCACCGCGCCCTTCGGTGGCCCGGTCGTCCCCGAGGAGTACTGCACGTACAGCGGCGCCGACCCGTCCACGGGCACCGCGGCCGTCGCCGGGGCCCGGCGCGCCTCGGCGCCGAGCTCGTCGGTCGAGACCGCGCGCCGGCCACCAAACACCTCCTGCGGGGTCCCGACCACCACGAGGTCCGGACGCGCCTGCTCCACCACCGCGGCCTGCTCGTCCGCGGCCAGCGCGGGGTTCACCAGGATCGAGACGGCCCCTACGCGGCCGATGGCGAGGAACAGCGCGACCCACTCGGCCCCGTCCGGCCCGGCGATCAGGACCCGCGAGCCCACAGCGATGCCGCGATCGGCGAGAACACCGGCCAGGCGGGCCGCCAGCCCGTGCACCTGTCCGTGGGTTGTCGTCGTGTCTGCTACGTGGAACGCAGGTCGATGCCGCCAACCACGGGCCAGGGCGAGCTCGCCCAGTGTTCCCGCAGCGTTCATCACCGCACCGCGGGCACGCACAGGAGAAGACGTTCCACAGCGATGTGCCAACAATTAATCACCTTCAGACCATAGCGCCCCGATCGTTTGACAGGGTCTGGAAGTACGTCTCACATTGCGTGTGAGACGAGCGGTGACCGCTACGTCAGAATTGAGGTGGATCATCGTGCTGACCGGGGACATCCCGTGGCCGGACGAGTTCGTGGAGCGGTACCGTCGAGCCGGGTACTGGAGTGACCAGACGCTGACCGACCTGCTCCGTAGCTGGTCAGCGGGCTACGGTGACCACGTGGCCGTCATCGACGGCCACCGCCGTGTCACCTATCGAGCCCTCGAGGACCGGGTCGGGCGACTCGCCGGAGGCCTGCGGGAACGTAGCATCGAGCGCGACTCGGACATCGTCGTCCACCTTCCCAACTCGCTGGAATTCCTGCTCGTGTGCTTCGCTCTCTTCCGGCTCGGCGCCCGGCCGGTACTGGCTCTTCCCGCGCACCGCCGCTCGGAGATTCGACATCTGTGCGAGGTGTCCGGAGCCACCGGCTACATAGCCCGGGACCGATTCCAAGGTTTCGACCACCGGGAGCTCGCCCGCGAACTGACGTCCTCGATTCCGGACTTGCATCACGTCTTCATCTGCGGTGATTCCGAGGAATTCACCGCGCTGGAGGACGTGGACGGCGACCCCGAGCAGGGTCCGGGTCCGGACCCCGGTGACGTCGCCTTCTTCCTGCTCTCGGGCGGCACGACGGGTCCGCCGAAGCTGATTCCACGGACTCATCGCGACTACGCCTACAACGTCGGGCTCAGCGCGTCGAACGCGGGTCTCGGCCCCGACGACGTCTACCTCGCGGTCCTGCCCGTGGCGCACAACTACGCACTGGGCTGTCCGGGCGTGCTCGGCACCCTGGCCACCGGGGGAACGGTGGTGATGAGCCCGACCCCCAGCCCCGACGACGCGTTCGAGCTGATCGCGCGGGAACGCGTGACGGTGACCGGCCTTGTCCCGCCGCTGGCCCTGCTGTGGTGCGAGCTCGCCGGCACGGCCGACCTCTCCAGCCTGCGCCTGCTCCAGGTGGGCGGGGCGAAGCTGACCCCCGAGGGGGCCCGCCGCATCGGGTGCGCGCTGGACTGCAGGTTGCAGCAGTCGTTCGGGATGGCCGAGGGGCTCCTGAGCCAGTCCGCGCCCGGCGACTCCGCCGAGCTGACCAGCCGCGCCCAGGGCCGGCCGCTGTCCCCCGGCGACGAGATCCGGATCGTGGACGAGGAGGACCGCGGCGTCGCCCCGGGTGAGGTCGGCCGCCTGCTCACGCGCGGGCCGTACACGATCCGGGGCTACTACCGGGCGGAGGCCTACAACGCCCGCGCCTTCACCGAGGACGGCTTCCTACGAACCGGCGACCTGGTGCGCCGTCTCCCCTCCGGACACCTGGTAGTGGAGGGCCGGGTCACCGACACGATCAACCGGGGCGGGGACAAGGTGGCGCCGGACGAGCTGGAGGACCACCTGCTCCAGCACCCCGGTGTCGTCGACGTCGCGGTGGCCGGCGTCCCGGACGCCGTCATGGGAGAGCGCACGTGCGCCTGGGTGGTGGCCCGGGACCCCGCGCTGCGACTTCCCGAGATCGCCCGGTTCCTGCGAGAGTGCGGGGTGGCGGCCTACAAGATACCGGACCGCCTCGAGCTCCTCGACGCGCTCCCCCACACCGGCATCGGCAAGGTGGACCGGGCCCGGCTGCCCCGGCGGGCCGTGCCGGAACGGAGACGCCCGTGACGGCCGCGGTGCGACCGCTCATCGTGGCCGGAGCAGGGCCGGCCGGCCTGACCACCTCACTGGCGGCCGCCGCACTCGGCGTGCCGGTCACGGTCGTCGAGCGGGAGCGGGAGGATCGCGAGCGACCGGGCAGCCGGGCGCTCTACGTCCACCGGGACTCACTGCGGCTGCTGGAGCGGGCCAGCCCCGGCCTCGGCCGCACGATCGCCGAGAGCGGCATCGTGTGGCGCCGACGGGTCACGACGTTCCGGGGCCGGACCGTGTACTCCCACGACACACCCGAGCGCACCGTCGAGGACCTGCCGCCCTACACGTGCCTGCGCCAGGTCGACACCGAACGGCTGCTGCTCCGGGCCTGCCGGACCGCCGGCGTCGACGTGGTCTGGGGTGCCGGCGTGCGGGCGATCGACGTCGAGCCGTCCGGTGTGGTCGTGCACGGCCTCGACGGCCGGAGCCGGGCCGGTGCGTACCTCGTGGGCGCCGACGGCGCCCGCTCCGCGGTGCGGACATCTCTGGGGACACCCCTGGTCGGGGCGCGGTCGAGCAGCTACCACGTCGTGGTGGATCTCGCCGACGATCCCGACCGGCCCGGACCGGCCGACCGAGTGTTCCACTACCACCACCCCGGCCTCGGTGGCCGGCACGTGCTCGTCGTGCCGTTCGCCGGCGGGCGGCAGGTGGACCTGCAGTGCCGGCCCGACGACGACCCCGTGGAGATGGCCAGCACCGCGGGAGTGCGCCGATGGTTGCCGGCGGTCCTCGACGACGCCTACCTAGCCCGGATCCTGTGGACGGCGTCCTACCCCTTCCTGCAGCGCGTCGCGGAGTCCCTCGTGGACGCGCACCGTCGCGTGCTCCTCGTGGGCGAGGCCGGCCACCTGTTCGCCCCGTTCGGTGCGCGGGGGATGAACAGCGGCATCGCCGACGGCGACGCCGCCGCGACCGCGATCGCCACGGCACTGGGGGCCACCAACCCGGGTCGGGCCCGGGGGGCGGTCGAGGACTTTGACCGGGCGCGCCTCCGGGCCGCCGAGCGCAACCGTCGGGCCGCGGCCGCGGCCCTGGCCCACATGCGTCCCGCCCGCCGCGTCACGCGCGTCCGACAGGTCGCCGCCGCGGCGCTCGCCCCGGCGGTGCCACGTCTGGGCTCGTGGCTGGAGCACGCGCCCTACGGCCCCCGAACCGTTGCCCCGGGGCCGTCGGAGGGTCGCTACTGAGCCGGTCGGCGGCGCGTGGCGACCGGCGACCGCCCGTGCAGCGACACCGGCATGGTGTCGAAGCCCCGCAGCGTGAACATCTCGCGCCGCCGCGGGGTCCCCGCCGGCCGCATGTCGGGAAAGCGGCGGATCAGCCCGGGGATCAGCAGCTGACCCTCCAGCCGGGCAAGCACCGACCCGATGCAGAAGTGCGCCCCGCCCCCGAACGCGAGGTGCCGCCGCCCACCCGTCCGGTCGAGCTCAAGCCGGTCCGGACCGGCGAACGCGTCTGGGTCGCGGTTGGCTGCTCCCAGCAGAGCCATCAGGTGGGCGCCGGCCGGGATGGTCGTGCCCGCGACCTCGTACTCCTCGGTGGTGAACCGCGGCGTGTACTGGATGGGGCTGTCGAAGCGGAGCAGCTCCTCGACCCCCGACCGGTCCAGCCCGGGCTCCGCGCGCCACCGCTCGAGCGCCGCGGGGTCGGCGAACAGCGCGTGCATCCCGTTCGTGATCAGGCCTGCCGTCGTCTCCAGGCTCGCCACCACGACGAACATCACGTTCACGACGACCTCGGTGACGTCGAGCCGGCCTCCCTGGTGGGCCCCGACCAGCGCACCCAGCAGCCCCTCCCCGCCGTCGCGGCCGCAGCGAACCGCGTGCCGGCTCAAGTAACGCCCGAACTCGGTGGCGGCGACGGCGGCCTCGGCGCGCTGCCGGTCGCCGACCAGGAAGTCCGGATCGTCGTTGGCGATCAGGAGGCGGGTCCACCGCTCGATCCGCGGGGCGTCCTGGGTCGGCAGGCCGACGAGCTCGAGGATCACGGCCAGCGGGAGGGGATACGCGAGAGCGCTGACGAGGTCCACGGGGCCCTCGCTCCGCCCGGCCGCGTTGAGCAGCCGATCGACATGAGCCTGCACCACCGGGCGCAGCCGCTCGACGGCACGTCCGGTGAACGGTGCGACCAGTTCGTCTCGGATCCGCCCGTGGTCCGGGGCGTCGAGGAACTGCAGGTGGCCCAGCGCCCGCTCGCCGAGCGTGTCGTCCGTGCGACTCCGTAGGTAGTGCTCGTGGAGTCCGGACCGGTGGGGGTCGTTGCTCAGCGCCTGGTCGCGCACCACCGTCGCGACATCGGCGTGGCGCGTGAGCACCCAGCTCCCTCGGGCGGACCGGAACACCGGGTGATGCTTGCGGAGCTCCGCGAGGAACGGGTATGGATCCTGCTGGTACGCCGCCGTGGGAACGACCGAGAACAACGTCGTGGGATTCCACCGAGTGATATCGAGAACCGACACGAACGGCACCTCCGTCAAGTGGACCAATATTTCACGAGAGGACTCAGACCCTACCCGAAAAGAAGGGGTCCGCACGCGGGGAACGCACGACAGAACCGCTGGCTCGGGTAGGCTCTGACCATGACAGGAACGACGTTCACCAGCGCGGTGCGCACGCATCTGACGGACGATTACAATCCCGGGGAAACACAGATACGTTACCTCTACGATCGGGCCCGGAAGGCTCAGTGGAATGCGGACACTGATGTGGACTGGTCGGTCGATGCCCGGTTCGGCACGCCACTGCCGGCCGGGTCCCCGTCAGCGACGGCCGCGTTCGAGAGCTCGCCGATGGCGCGTGGGGGGTGGGACATGTGGGACCGCTTCCGCTGGGAGACGCAGTCCTGGATGGTCAGCCAGTTCCTGCACGGGGAGCAGGGGGCGCTGGTCGTCGCGGCGCGGCTGGTGGAGGTGTCACCGGGTCTGGACAGCAAGCTCTACGCCGCCACCCAGGTCGTGGACGAGGCCCGGCACGTCGACGTGTTCGCTCGCTACCTGCGGGAACAGGTTCCCGAGCCGTACCCGGTCTCCGCCCCGCTCGAGTCGCTGCTCACCGACGTCCTCAACGACTCGCGCTGGGACGTCACTGCTCTCGGGATGCAGATCATGGTCGAGGCGCTGGCCCTGGCCGCCTTCCGGCTGGCCGACCAGACCTTCCACGACCCTCTCATCCGCCAGATCACGCGCCTGGTGGCCCGGGACGAGGCGCGGCACGTGTCCTTCGGCGTGATCTCCCTGGAGGACCTCTATCAGGAACTGACGTCGGCCGAGCTCGCGGACCGCGAGGACCTGGTCCTGGAGGCGGCGTACTCGACACGTCGACGATTTCTCCTGGGAGAGGTGTGGGACCGCCTGGGAGTCGATCGAGCCGCCGGGATCGAGTACGCCGAGAACGACTCTCTCATGATCATCTACCGCCGGGCGATATTCTCGCGGGTCGTATCGTCGATCTCTCGCATCGGGTTGATGTCCGAGCGCGTGCGGGACGGTTTGGACACACTCGACCTGCTCGGGTTCGCGAACGACCGGACACGGTCTGAGCACCGTCGGAGCGCGGAGAGGTTGCGGTCCCGCCATGCGCGTTCTGCTCGTTGACAACCACGATTCGTACACCTACAACCTGTTCCAGCTGATCGCGTCCACCTACGAGGTCGAACCGGTAGTGATCACCAACGACGATCCCGCCTGGGACGAGCTGGATCTGGGCCGGTTCGACGCGGTGGTGTTGTCCCCCGGCCCGGGGCGGCCGCAGACCGCGCAGGACGTCGGACGGGTGCCGGAGCTGTTGCGCTCGTGCGGGCTCCCGGTACTCGGGGTCTGTCTGGGGCACCAGCTGCTGGCGTGGCTCGCGGGTGCCGACGTGGTCGGCGCCCCAGCACCGCGCCACGGTCACCTGGAGCGCGTGACCCACGACGGCCGAGGCCTGTTCGAGGGCGTCCCGCAGCAGTTCACCGGCGTGCGCTACCACTCGCTGTGCGTCGCCGAGCCGCTGCCGGCCGAGCTCGAGGCCACCGCCTGGGGCGCCGACGGCGTGATCATGGCGTTACGGCACCGGGACCGACCGTGGTGGGGCGTCCAGTTCCACCCCGAGTCGATCGCCACCGAGCACGGCGCCCAGCTGCTGGTCAATTTCCGCCGGCTCGTCCGCCCGGCCGATGCGTCGAGCGGGGACCGGTCCGGGCACGTGGGTCGCTCGGTGCACACGCGGTGCCACGACCGGGCGGTCGACACCGGGCACGCGTTCACCACGGCCTTCGCCGGCAGCACCCACGCCTTCTGGCTCGACAGCAGCCGGGTCGAGCCCGGGTTGTCGCGGTGGTCGTTCCTCGGCGACGCCGGCGGGCCGTGCGGCGAGGTGCTCACCGCCATCGCCGGCGCTGGCCGCGTAGACGTGCGCGACGGAGACGGCCGTGCGACCTCGGAGCCCGGATCGATCTTCGACGTGCTCCGGGACCGCCTGGCCGGTCGAGCACCGGCCGGCGACGCCGCCGTCCCGTTCGATCTCGCCGGCGGCTACGTGGGCTACTTCGGGTACGAGATGAAGTCCGAATGCGGGTCACCGAACCGGCACTCGGCCTCGGTGCCCGACGCGCAGTGGATGACGGCGAGCCGGATGATCGCGGTCGACCACCAGGGCGACCGGTCCTGGGTGATGGCGTTGTGCGACGGCAGCCCGGACTCCTGCGGTCTCGCCGACCGGTGGATCTCCACGGTGACCCCGGCGGTTGCGGAGGCGGTGGGCGATCCGCCGCCTGCGCCCGTAGCGGAGAAGGACACGATCGCCCCCGAGATGTGGTTCGATCGCTCGCGCGAGCACTACCTGAACGACATCGCCGAGTGCCACCGGAGCCTCCGGGCCGGGGAGAGTTACGAGATCTGCCTGACCGGCGAGGCCGAACTGCCCTTCCACGGCTCCCCACTCGACACCTACCGGCGGCTGCGCGTGGCCAACCCGGCACCGTACTCGGCCTATTTGCGCCTGGGTGAGCTCCACCTGATGTGCTCCTCGCCCGAGCGTTTCCTCAAGATCGACACGGATCGGACCGTGGAGTCGAAGCCGATCAAGGGCACCGCCCCCCGGGGTGCGGACCCCGAGCACGACGAGCGGCTCTGCCACGAGCTGACGACGTCAACGAAGACGCGGGCCGAGAACCTGATGATCACCGACCTGGTTCGCAACGACCTCGGGCAGGTGTGCGAGGTGGACAGCGTGGTTGTCCCGAAGCTGATGCACGTCGAGTCCTACGCCACGGTTCACCAGCTCGTCTCCACCATCCGCGGGAAGCTGCGGGACGACGTCTGCGCGGTTGACGCGGTGCGGGCCTGCTTCCCGGGTGGGTCGATGACCGGAGCCCCGAAGGAGCGCACGATGGAGATCATCGAGAAGCTCGAGGATCGCGCCCGCGGGGTCTACTCGGGGACCCTGGGCTACTTCGGATTCGGCGGTAGCGCCGACCTCAACATCGTCATCCGCACTGCGGTCGTGCAGGGCGAGCGGCTCACGATCGGAGCCGGCGGAGCCATCGTGATCGACTCGGACGCCGAGGAGGAGTACGCCGAGATGCTCGTGAAGGCGTCGGCGTCGCTGCGCGCGGTGAACCCGTCAGACCTGCTGGCCCCGTAGGAGGCGCTCTTCGGGTGCCCGCGCCAGCACCTCGGCGATCGCGGCGTACCGCGCCAGGAAGGTCGTGGCCCACTCCCGGCCGAATCGGTCCTGTGCGTACCCCAGCACCACCTCGTACCCGCCGGAGCCACGATCGGGCATGACGACGCAGTCGAGGTCGAACCGGTTGCCCAGCCCTCCCGGCGGGTCGACCGGATCGGCCCGCAGGCCGTTCGCGGCGCCGAACTCGGTCTGGTGCGTGGCCTCGGCGAAGACCTGGAAGACCACGTCGCGCACCGCGTCGGCACGGATCGTGTCCAGCGGTAGCATCTGGTACGGCAGCTCCTGGTGCACCAGCGCGCCGATCACGGTTTTCCGCGTCGCCCGCAGCAGGTCCTGAGCCGTCCCGGCCTCCGGGAAGGGTGTCCGCAGGAGCACCATGTTCGCCAGATATCCGACGGTATTGCGGGTCTCCGGGCGGGACCGGTTGGCCAGCAGCGTGGCCACGACGAGGTCGGTCTGGCCAGTGTACTCGTGCAGGAGGACGTAGAACGCGGTCAGCAGCACCGCGAACGGGGTGGTGCGGTTCTCGCGGGCCACCCGGGCGGTCCCGGCCGCGACCTCGGCGTCCACCGCCACCCGGGCGAAGTCGATCGTGCGCTCCGCCGCGGGCGCCCTCGCTGCGGGGGCCGGCAGGGCCGGCACCCGGGTCCCGTCGAGCTGGGCGCGCCAGTAGTCCTGGTGACGGTGCAGGTCGTCGCCCGTGAGGGTGGCCTGCTGCCACGCCACGAAGTCGGAGAACTGCCATCCGACGGCCGGTAGCGCCTCGGCCCGCCCGCCGTAGATCTCGCCGAGCTCGCGGCTGAGCATCGCGCACGACCATGCGTCGGTGACCAGGTGGTGCTGGTTGACGCAGAGCAGGTGCACCTGGGACCCCACCCGCCACAGCGTGACCCGGACCGGCTCGGTGGTGACGTCGATCCGGGTCCGGAGCTCGACCCGCAGCTCGTCGGCGGCGGCCAGGTCGGGATCCTGGGTGCCGGTCAGATCGACGATGCTTACCGGCAGGTGGAGTGCCGGGTGCACCTCTCGCGCCAGACGCCGGCCCCGGCCCGTGAACGTCGTCCGCAATGCCTCGTGCCGGGCGGTCACCGCGTCGAGGGCGCGCCCCAGCGCGTCGAGGTCGAGGGCGCCCGTGAGCCGCAGGATGATCGGGCAGTTGAGTGCCCCGTGCGCGCCCTGGTAGTGATCCATCAGCCACAGCTGGCGCTGACCGATCGAGGCGGGTCGCGCGTCGGTGGTCAGGGGCGCGGTGGCCATGCCATCTCCTCGTCGTGACGGTCGTGTTCGGGATGGTCGAGCAGGCCCAGCACCGCGCGCACGACCTCGGCCTGCTGCGGTACGAGGTAGAAGTGGCCCCCCGGCAGGACGCGGAGCGTGAACGGGCCACGGCTGACCTCGGACCAGCCGCGGGCCTCGTCGTCGGTCACCTCCGGGTCGGAGCCGCCGATCAGGGCGAGGACCCGGTCGCGCAGCAGGGGCCCGGCGGCGGGCCGGTACTGCTCGCTGATCCGGTAGTCGTTGCGCAGGACCGGCATTAGCATGGCCCGGAGCTCCGGATGGTCGAGGACCTGGTCCGCCGTGCCGCTGAGGCGGCGGACCTGCGACCAGAGGGTGTCGTCGTCGGTCAGGTGCCAGGCGGTCCCGCGCCCGCGCCTCGGGGCCGGGTGTCCGGACACGGCCAGGGCGTGCGGCGCCGCGGTCGAGGCGAGCCGGCGGGCCACCTCGTAGGCGACAGTGGCGCCCATGCTGTGGCCGAACAGGACCAGCGGCTCTCCCCGCACGGCGCCGAGCGCGGCCGCGACCGGGTCGGCGAGGGCCGCGACATCGATGCGGCACGGCTCCCGGATCCGGTCCTCGTGGCCGGGGTACTGAATGGCGAGCACACCGACGTCGGCCGGCAGCTGCCCCCGCCACGACCGGAAGAAGCTGGCCGAGCCCCCGGCGTGGGGGAAGCACACCACCCACCGGCGGGCGTGCGGCTGTTCCTCGAGGCCGCGCAGCCAGCCGCTGGGGCCCGTCATCGGTCACCGGCGGCGGCGCCGGCCGCGACGACCGTGGCCAGCTCGACCGTGCTCAGGTTCCGGCCGCGCGCCAGGGGCGTCAGCTCGGGGGGGCCGAGCCGCCCGGCGAGGTCGTGCCACGCCCCGCACAGGCTCAGCTGGTACTGCCCCCGCCGCATCGGGTCGTCGTGGTCCACGATCGCCTGGCGCAGGTCCTCCAGCGCCCGGCGGGCAGCAGCGGGCCACACCGTGGCGACTGCGCGGCCGAAGCCGGGGACGTCGGTGGGGCCGATGATCGTGGCCGCGGGAGCCTCGTCGGCTGAGGCCGAGGTGGCCCGACCTCCCGGCAGCCACGGCCGCGGCGTCCAGACGATGGGGCCGTGGGTGGTGACCAGGTGCAGTGTCCCACCCTCGACACCGAGGGAGATGCCGTGCAGGAGGTGCGCGGGGTTGTCGGGCTCGACGGGGTCGAGCTGGTGCTGCACCCGGAGGGTGACGGGCACGCCCGCCACCCGTCCGTCGAGCACCCGGAGGCGGCCGGGCGCGTCCGCGCTTCCCGCGTCGTCGGTCAGCGGGGCGAGGGGCCCGAAGGACCACGGCCGCACTCCGCCCAGCGTCCGGCCGATGAGGTCGAGCAGCGCGAACGCCACCGGGAAGCCCGCCGTGGCGTCGACGAACAGGGGCCGCTGCACCCGCACGAGGGCCGCGGCCGCGGCGTGGAACCGCCGCACCGGTCCGAGGTGCTCGTAGAAGGTGTTGAGGTGGTACTGCACGCCCCGGCGGGCGGCGAGCCGCAGGCAGCGGGCCAGCTCGTCCTGGTGCACGGGATGTTCCTGGATCACGTGCAGGCCGCGTTCGAGCAACTGGGCGGCGAGGTCCGTGCCGGGACCACCGAGCAGCCCGGACCGCACCACGACGCCGGCGGCGTCGATGTCGTCGGGGATCTGGTCGGGCGCGGTATAGAGCGGCACCCTCCGCTCGTCGGCGCAGCGCTGCGAGCGCTCGCTGCCGCGGGCGAGGATCCCGGCGAGCTCGAACGGCGCGTCGGGGAGCGCCAGGGCGTCGAGGTAGATCCGCCCGAACGTCGTCCCGCAGACCACGATCCGCATCCTTCGGGGACCGGTCACAGTTCCCCCTCCTCGGCCGGGTCGGCGACTCCGACCGGCCCGTCCACCACGTCGAGCGTGAGCACCGAGGGGTGCGCGCGCATCGCCTCCACGACGAGGTCCGGGGCCAGCACCTCTGCGGCCCGGTGCACCACCCCCGGGGGGACCCGCCCGTCGAGCACCGCGTCGGCGGCAAGGACCGCGACCGCCCCGGTGACCGACGCGGCGTCCGCCCCGTGCAGCACCGCCGTCCTGGTCGCCGGCGCCCCGGCGGGCCCGCCGTCGACCTGCGCACTCATCATGTGGAAGGGCGAACGGCCGGCGAGGTCGACCTCTGCGGCGTGGCACAGCGCGGCGACGGTCTCGTCCAGCGCGCCGGGGTCATGGCTCTGCTGCCCGGCGAACCGGCCGAGCACCACGCGCACCGCGTCTCCGGGGAACACCGCGTAGCCCTCCGCGCCGGCCAGCCCGAGCGCGTCGGCCAGGCGAGCGGTCTCCGCTCCGACGTAGGGGTGCACGCTGACGCGCCCGGGGAACAACGGCAGCTCGACCTCGTGCCGGGACGGTACGGAGCTTCGCCGCAGCCGCCCCCTGCCCCACGCCGCCCCGGCGCCCGGGTCCGCGCCGAGACCGAGGAGATAGTCCGCGGCGCCCGCAGCGGTGAAGCGGTCCAGGCCGCCCAGGTAGCAGGTCAGGTGGGCGGGCCGGTCCACCTGCGCCACGACCCAGCGGATCAGGAGCCCGGACAGGCCCGGGGCCATGCCCGCGGAGAGGACGGTCGCGCGTCCTCCGCCGGGCAGCCCGGCGGCGGCCAACCGCGCCGCCACCGCGTCGTCCCCGCCCGCGTCCACCACGTCCGCGCCCGCCGCGTCGGCCGCCGCCGCGACCGGCTCCGAGGTGCGCGCCGCCGGACCCGAGCAGTTCACGACCAGGCGGGCTCCGGCGCAGAAGCGGGCCAGGGCCGCCGGGTCGTCGACGTCCACCGGGACCGTCTCCACCGCCGGGTCCGCGGGGTCGCACGCCCGCGGTGATGCCCGCCGGGCCCCGGCCCGCACCTGCACGTCACGCCTCCCGGCCAGGGCACGGCAGACGGCGCGACCCACGGCTCCGGTCGATCCGAGCACCGCGACCGGCGCGATACCGCGCGGTCCGGAGCTCATCGGTCTCCGGGGGCCGCGAGCAGCACCGCGGTCAGATCGTCGACCGCCGGCGGAGCGAGCAGCTCGTGTGCCTCCGCGCCCGGCCGCACTACGCGCAACGTGCCGAGGCAGGCGCCGTCCCACAAGTTGGTCGGGTCGGCAGGGCCGGGGTCGGCCGCCCCCGAATCGGTCGCGGCCCCGCCGGGCAGGACCAGCGTGACGTCCCCCGCGTAGGGGTCGGGCCGGTAGGCGACCGCGGCGCGCAGGCTGTGGTCGTAGCGGGCGACGAGGTCGTCCACCCCGAGGTCGGCCTCGGGCACGAGCTCCGCCAGCTCCGCGGCGAGCTCGGTGCGCCAGGGGGGTGCGGTGCCCGCGGGCCCCTCCTCCGCGGGTACGTCGAGCGCCCCGGCGACCAGAGGGCCGACGTCCGCGGGCTCCGCGCCGGGCACCCCCGGGGCGGGATGGCCGACGAGCGTCAGACCGACGACGTCGCGGCCAGACTCGCCGAGCTGACGGGCGAGCTCGGCGGCGACAGGGCCGCCGGGGCCGCACCCCACCACGTCGATCGCCTGGGCCCGCTGGGCACCGGCGCCGTCCGACCCGTCGAGCAGGCGCACGTATCCGGCGGCCATGCGCGCCGGGACCGACTCGGCCGGGATCGCCAGGAACGCGTTCGTGTCGCCGATACCCAGCCCCACGACGGGCGCGGTCCCGGCCAACTTCCGGGCCAACGCCCGGTAGCCGACCAGCAGGCCGGTGCCGTCGTGGACCAGGAGCCGCAGCGGACCGGCGCCCGTGGTGGCCCCGAGCGCGACCAGCGCGCAGGCCTCCCCGGGGATCTCCCGCACCCCGTCCGTGCTCGCGCCGACCGGGACGGTGAGCGTGGTGGCGAGCTCGGCGACGGTGGGGCCCTCGAGCATGTGCCGCAGCAGGTCGTCGAACCGGACCTCGCCCCCGAACGACACCTCGTCGCGGATGCGGCCCGCGATCTGGGCCGCGAGCAGCGAGTCGCCGCCGAGCGCGAAGAAGTCGATCGACCGCCCCACCCGGTCCACCCGGAGTGCCGCGCGCCAGATGCCGGCCAGCTCCCGTTCGAGCTCGTCCGCCGGCTCCTCGTCGGTGGTCCCGGCCGGCTCGGGCGCACGGGCCAGCCATGACCGCAGCACTCGGTGGTCGACCTTGCCGTTGTCGGTCAGGGGTATCGCGTCCACCACCTCGATCTGGGGCGGCACCATGTACTCGGGCAGCCGCTCGGCGAGATGCGCGGCCAGGTCCCCGGGGTCCGGGGCCACGGCGGCGGACTTGAAGCGGGCGGCGAACGCGCGGATCCCGACCGTGGCCATGTCCTCGCCGTCATGCGGGACGACGACCTGCTCGTCGGCCCCGGCCTCGGCCAGCAGCCGCGTCCACTGCTCCGTGGTGAGGAACGTCTGGTCGAGACCGCGCCGCAGGTCCTCGAAGTCGCCGGCGTCCGGGTCGAGCCGGATCATGAACTCCAGCGAGGTGAGCGCCTCGTGGTGCTCCCGGGTCGCCTCCGTGAAGAGGATCCGGCCGCCGGGGACGAGCAGCTCCCGGAGCCCGGCCAGGGCCCGGCCGGCGTGGCGGGCGGCGTGCAGGACGTCCCCGCAGACGATGACGTCGAAGGAGTTCGGGGAGAACCCCTGGGCGCGGTGGTCTTCGTCGACGTCGAAGCGGCCGACCCGGAAGCCGGCCCGGTCGCCGAACCGCTCCTCGGCGCGGCCGAGGTAGAACGCGGAGATGTCGGTGAACGTGTAGTCCACGGCGCGGTCGCCGAGGGCGGGCAGGACCTCGGCGGTCGTGCCGCCGACCCCGGCACCCACCTCGAGCACCCGCAGCGGCCCGGGTCGCGGGCGCTCGTCGGTGGCGTCCGCGATGTCCGCCACCCACCGGGCCACGACGCGGTTGGTGTAGCGGACCGCGAGGTTGTCGTTGTACGCCGACCATGCGGTGTCCGGGCTCCCGCCGGGGAACAGCAGCGCGACGGGATCCTGCTCGCCGCGCAGCAGTGCGGGCAGCTGCTCGCAGCACCGGCGGAAGTAGTCGACCAGCTCGGCGCTGTAGTCCACCCTCGCGCACAGCCGCTCGACCTCCAGCCAGGCCCGGGTGATCGCCGTGTCCGACGTGTCGACCGGTCCGGTGACGGCGTCCCCGGTGACCAGGCCGGCCCGGCCGAGAGCGGCGTACCAGCGGCGGAGCAGGCGGGCGTGGCGCGGTGCCACCGGCCCCCCGCCGGGCGCCGGTCGCCGGCCCGGAGCGGCGGCCAACAGTCCCATGCTTTGCAGGGCGCGCAGCATGCATTGCAGTGCGACGGCGTCGAGGCGGTCGGCCAGCTCGACGAGGCCGGCGGGGTCCGCCCCCTCGAGCACCTCACGTCCGGTGTGCTCGGCCGTCCGCGCCAGGTCGGACGCGCCGACCCCGCCCGCCGGGCCGGCGTCGCCACGCCGGGCCCCCTCGACGAAGGCCGCGAGGCGTCGCTCCAGGGGCGTGTCGCCCCCGACGACGACCGCGGCCGCCCCCACCGCAGGGTGTCCCTCGAGCGCGGCGACCACCTCGGCCAGCTCGATGCGGTGACCCCGAATCTTGACCTGGTCGTCCTCCCGTCCGAGGAACTCCGCGTTCCCGTCCGGGAGCCACCGTGCGAGGTCCCCGGTGCGGTAGAGCCGCTCGCCGGTGACCGGGTGGGTGAGGAATCGTTCGTCGGTGCGCTCCGCGTCGCCGAGGTACCCCATGGCTACCCCGACCCCGCCGATGTGGAGCTCGCCCGTCGCCCAGTCGGGGCAGGGCCGCAGCGCCGCGTCGAGCACGTGCAGCGTCTGGTTCGCCAGCGGGACGCCGTACGGGATGCTCGGCCAGCTCGGGTCGACGTCGCCGATGGGGTAGGCCACCGACCAGATCGACGCCTCGGTGGCGCCGCCCAGACTCACGACCCGTACGCCGGGCAGCCTGCGGCGGATCGAGTCGGGCAGGCCCACCGGAATCCAGTCGCCGCTGAGCATGACCATCCGGAGCGCGGGCAGCTCGGCGCCGGGTTCGGCGGCGAGGTAGTGGTCGAGCATTTGCATCTGGGCGGGTACCGAGTTCCAGATGCTCACGTCGTACCGCTGGGCGAGCTCGGCCCAGTGGGCCGGATCGGCGCGACGCCCGGCATCGGGCAGCACCACCGCGGCACCCACCGACAGCGGGCCGAAGACGTCGTAGACGGAGAGGTCGAAGCCGAGCTGCGCGAGTCCGAGAACCCGGTCGGCGGGTCCGACGCCGAAGCGACGGTCGATGTCGCGGACGGTGTTCAGCGCCGCCCGGTGGGAGATCATCACTCCCTTGGGGTGTCCCGTCGAGCCGGAGGTGTAGATGACGTACGCGAGGTCGTCCGGACCGACGTGCCGGGTCGGGGTGGCCGGCGCAGGCATCGGCTCGAGCTCGTCGACGGCGATGTCCGCCACGCCCGGCGGGCGCCCGGTCGTCGGCCGGAGCCACGACTGGGTGAGCACGTGCCGGATGCCGGCGGCGCCCATGATGTCGGCGGCCCGGCGCGCGGGCTGGTTGGTGTCGATCGGGACGTAGACCGCCCCGACCGACAGCACGCCCAGGACCGCGGTCACCTGCTCGACGCCCTTGTCCATCCGGACGGCGACCCGGTCGCCGGGACGGGTTCCGCACGCCTGGAGCGCGGCTCCCAAGGCCGCGGCCGCCTCCGCGAGCCCTGCGTAGGTGAGGCGTCGGTCCGCGGTGAGCACCGCGTCCCGCTCCGGGCAGTCCCGGGTCCTGGCCCACACGGCCTCGTGCAGGAGATCCTCGGTGCCGGGGACGGCGGTGTCGTTGACGTGGTGCCGACGCTCGAGCTGGGCGGGCGGAAGGGGCACCGGCACCGGGTCCAGCCACGTCTCCTCGCGGGTGCGCAGGCGGGTGAGGAGCTCGGATAACGCCCCGAACATGTCGTCGACCAGCCCGTCCGGGAAAATCCCGCGGCGGACGTCCCAGTTGAGGCTCAGGCCGCCGTCCTGCTCCATCGCCTGGCAGTCGATCCACACCTGGGGTGTCTGGGTGATCCCGCTGACCAGCGTGCCGTTGGGACCGTCGGCGGACGGAGCGCCGGCCTCCTCGCCGGTGAGCCCGATCGTGCTCGTGTAGACGATCGGCATGAGCGCGGCCCCGCGACCGCGGCGCCGTGCGATCTCACGCACCACCTCCACCCCCGAGAACAGGCGGTGGTCGAGGTCGTCCCACAGGCGGCGCTGCAGCGCCAAGGCGCGCTCGGCGAAACCGACGTCGGGGTCCGCTTCCACCTCCAGCAGGCTCAGGGAGGTGAAGTCCCCCATCAGCGACCCCACCTCAGGGTGCAGCGGGAGACGGTTGAGCAGCGTCAGGTCGAGCGTGAAGCGGGGACGACGGCTCCACCGCGCGACCACCTCGGCGTAGGCGGCGAGCACGGCTCCGGACGCGGTCACGCCCCGGGCCGCCGCGGCCCGCCGCAGCCGCTCCCACTCGGCCGGTTCCAGCCGGGTGTTCCACCGGTCGAACCGCACCGGCGCGTCGTCGGGTCCGGCCCCGGCGGGTCGGAGCGGGAGCTCCGGCGCACCGGCGAGGTCGTCGACCCGGGCCAGCCAGTACGCCCGGTCGCGCCGGTAGGTCGGCCCCTCCCGAGTGCGACGCTCGGCCAGCACGTAGTCACGGAATGTGATCGACGGCGGGCTGGTGTCAATCTCGGGATCGCGGTAGCGCGCGACGGCCTCGTCCATGAGGCTCCCGAAGCTGACGAAGTCGGCGATCAGCAGGTCGAGCGACACGTGCAGCACGGTCCGGGCGTCGCTCCGGGTGACCCGCAGCTCGAACAGGGGCCACTCGGCGGGGTCGTGGACGCGGTGCGACAGCTCGTCACGAGTCGCGGCGAGCACCTCGGCGACCCGGGCGGCGCCGGCGCCGCGGACGTCGGTGACGTCGATCACGTATTCGGGCACGACGGGGAGCACGCGCTGGTGACCGTCGGGGTGGACCACCGCGCGGAGCATCTCGTGGCGCCGGATCAGGGTGCGCCACGCCTCGCCGAACCGGCGGGGGTCGAGGTCGTCGAACTCGATCTCGAGGTAGGCCTGGCAGCCCACCGCGCCGTAGTCGAAGCTCGTGTGCCTCCCGAGGAGGTAGGCGGCTTGGACGTCGGTCAGCGGGAACGGCTCGTGGCGCGCCGCGGGGTCCGGAACCAGCGTCGGCAGCGTGGTGTCGTGCAGGTACTCGAGCAGCTCTCCGCGGCGGGCGGCCAGCGCCCCCCGCCGTGCTTCGGTCATCACGCCGGTAGGGGCTCGGTAGCGCAGCTTGCCGTCCTCCAGCCACAGCCGGATCCCGAGCACGTCGAGTTCGTTGATCAGCTCGTGGACACTCACAGCACACCGTCTTCCATGTCCGTATCAGCGCTGGTGACGGCCGTGGCGAGCGCAGCGACGGTCGGGTCGGAGAAGAACGTGCGCAGCGGGACGACCACCTGGCTGCGCTCGCGAAGGGCCTGCAGCAATCGGGTGGCGATGAGGCTGTCGCCGCCGAGGGTGATGAAGTTGTCGTCGCGGCTGATGTCGTGGATGCCGAGCAGGTCGCTCCAGAGGGCGGCCAGTTCGGTCTCGATCCGGCCGTGGGGGGGTTGGCGGGTGGTGGGGGTGGTGGGGCGTCGGGCGGCGAGGCGGGTCAGCTCGGCGCGGTCGGTCTTGCCGTTGGCGGTCAGGGGCAGCGCGTCGAGGATCAGCACGGTCGTGGGCACCGCGTAGGGGGGCAGGCGCTGGGCCAGGAACTCCCGCAGCAGCTCCCCGTCCGGGCCCGGCCCGGCGGTGGCCTGTCCGGTTGCGGTGACGGCGACCGCGGCCAGCTGGCGGCCCCCGGTTTCTGAGGGGTCGAACGCCACCGCGGCGGCCGCTGTCACCTGCGGGTGGGCCAGCAACGCCGCCTCGATCTCGCCCAGCTCGATCCGATGACCCCGGATCTTCACCTGGTGATCGACCCGACCCAGGAACTCCAGGGTTCCGTCCGGCCAGTACCGGCCGGTGTCCCCGGTCCGGTACCACCGCCCACCGCGGTCCTCGACGAACTTCTCCGCCGTGCGCCCGGGATCCCCGCGGTAGCCACGGGCCACCCCCGCCCCCCCGATCCACAACTCCCCGACCACCAGATCCGGGCAGTCCCGACCCCGCGGATCCACCACCCGGAACCACTGGTTACGCAGCGGGAACCCGTAGGGCAACGACCGCCAGTGCCCCGCCACCGCGGCCCCGGCCACCCCGCACTCGAACGCGTTCGACCAGATCGCCGCCTCGGTCGCCCCACCCAACCCGACCAGCACACACCGGTCACCGCTTGCCGCGGCCACCCGAGCCGCCAACCGGGCATCCACCCAGTCCCCCGAGACCAACGCCAACCGCAACGACCCCGGCAACCCCGCCCCCGCACCGGCCTCCAACAACATCTCCAACAACGCCGGCACGCTGTTCCACACCGTCACACCGTGCGCCGAGACCAACTCCCACCACCGATGCGCCTCCCGCCGCGAGGATTCCTCGACCAGCACCAACCCCGCACCCACACCCAACACACCGAAAATGTCGAACACCGACAGGTCGAAATCCAACGCCGACACCGCGAGCGCACGATCCCCCGACCCCACCCCGAACCGCGAACACACATCCTCCACCGTGTTCACCGCCGCCCGGTGCGTGATCTCCACACCCTTGGGCTCCCCCGTCGAACCCGACGTGAAAATCACATAGGCCACCGCCTCGTCACCACACGCCACCGGAGCCACCAACGGCTCGGCACCCACCACCACCGACAGATCATCGAGAACCACCGACACCCCGGCCGCCACCACGATCCGATCCCGCCGCGCCGCCGGCTGATCCACCCCCACCGGCACATACACCCGACCCGCAGCCAGCACCCCCAACACCGCCACCACCTGATCAGGACCCTTCGGCAGACACACCCCCACCGCCTCACCCACCGACGTCCGCGCCGCCACCCACCCGGCCACCACCAACGCCCGCGACGCCACCTCCCCGTAACCGAGCCACCCCGCACCCGGCTCCCCCAGCACACCCCACGACAACGCCACCCGACCCGGCTCCCGCACCGCCCAACCGAAAAACCCCGAATGCAACAACGCCCCCGAACACACACCCCCGGTCGCATTCACCCCCGCCCGCACCGCCACCGACGACCCCGCCACCAACGACGGAACCACACCACCCCACACATCCACCGGACCGGCCAACCACTCCACCATCACCCGATACGCACCGAACATCCCATCCAACACACCCCCACCAAACAACTCCTCCACCGCATCCCAATTCAGCAACAACCCACCATCAAACTCCACCACCTGATGGTCCAACCACACCTGCGGAGTCTGAGAAATCCCCCAGCCGGGGCGGCCGAGGGTTTCCCGGGCGGCGGTACCGAACAGGTCCCCGACACCGATCGCGCTCGTGAACACGACAGGGGCGGGCATTGCCACGTCGGGATGGGAGCGCCGGACGTCACGCAGCACCTCGACGCCGGAGTAGTCGGAGTGGGCGACATCGGACCGGAACCGCGCCTGCAGCGCGGCGGCCCGGTCGGCGAAAGCCATGTCCCCCGACATGTCGGCGTCGAGGATGACCAGGGTGGTGAAGTCGGCGACGAGGCCGGCCACGTCCGGGTGGACGGCCTCCCGGTCGAACATGGGCAGGTTGAGCAGGAAACGCGGCTGCGCGCTCCACGCCGCGAGCACCTCGGCGAACGCCGTGGCCAGCACCATGGGAAGGGTCAGCCCGTGACGCCGCGCGCGTTCGGAGAGCCGCTGGCGCTGTTGCGGGGACACCCAGTGATCGCGCCGGGTGAACCGGGCCGGGCGCACCTGCGCGGGATCGGTGTCCAGCGGTAGCTCGGGGGGTCCGGGGAGCTCGGGCACGCGGTCGGTCCAGTAGTCGCGGTCGGCGGTGCGCCGCTGCGCACGGGCGGCGTCCTGGGCAGCCAGGTAATCCGGGAACCCGTAGGTCAGCGGCGCCAGATCCGCGTCCTCGTCCGCGTAGAGCGCCGCCAGGTCGTCGAGCAGGATGCGGATGCTGAGCACGTCGGCGACGAGCAGGTCGATGTTGAGGTGCAGGCGCACGCCCTCCGCTCGCGTCGACATCTGCACGTCGAGCACCTCACCGCGCCCGACGTCGAGCTTGCGGTGCGACAGCGTCGCCCGGATCCGGTCCAGGTCCTCCTCGACGGCCGCGGGCGGGAGCCCACGCAGCTCGTGGTGGATCGGGCCGGTCCAGGGCGATCCGTCGAGCGTTCGCTGGGTGCCGTCGTCGAGGAACTGGGTGCGCAGCAGCGGATGGCGGTGCAGCAGCGCCCGCACGGCGACCCGGAGCCGGTCGCGGTCGATGTCCGCGCCGTCGAGCTCCACGTAGAAGTGGGCGCTGACGCCGCCGAGCGGCTGGTCGTCGCCGCGCCCGATCCAGTACGCGTGCTGGACGGGTGTCAACGGGAAGGAGCCGGCGGGCCGGGCTTCCACGGGGGCCGGCCCTGCGGGTCCCTCGACCGCGCGTCCTTCGAGTAGTGCCCACCATTGCTCGAGGATCGGCGCTTCGATCAGCTCGGCGAAGCGCACGGAGACGCCCCGGCCGCGCCACCGGCCGACCAGGCTCATGATGCCGAGGGAGTCCAGACCGTAGTACGTGAGGTCCACGTCGACCGGCAGCTCGTCGGGGTCGACGCCCACGAGCTCGGCGACGTCGGCCGTCATCGACTCACGCGAGAGGGCATCGGTGGCGCCCGACCCCGCCGGCCCGGGGCCGGGATCGGTCGGCGGCGGCAACCATCCGGTGTCCAGGGGAGCCCCGCCGCCGGCGGCGGGGGCCGGGACCGACCCGACGACCGCGAGAGTGGCGGGCTGATGACCGACGCCGTGGACGATGATCGGGTCGCTACCCATGTGGTGCACTCCTGCTCGCTGCGGCCGTGGTCGTTCAGATGGGGCGTGCCTCGACGATCGGGAAGACGTGGGTCGGCACGACCGCCGTGAGCTGCAGGCCCGCCTCGGGAAGGAGCTTGGCCAGCTCGTCGGTGCTGCGGGCGTGGCCGGAGACCATGGCCAGCATCAGTAGGTCGTAGATGCGTCCGTACGTGTTCGGGACGTCTGAGCTGTCCCCGGGCTGGAGGACGGGGTCGCAGAGCAGCAGCCTGCTGTCGGGGCCCATCGCGGCCCGGACGTTGCGGAGGATGACCTTCGCCTCGTCGTCGTCGAAGTCGTAGAGCACCCGCTTGATCACGTAGGCGTCGGCGCCGGCCGGGATGTGGTCGAAGGCGTCGCCCGCCACGATCTCGCACCGGTTCGCCACGCCGGCGGCGTCGATGACCCGCTGGGCTCCGGACACCACGTGCGGCTGGTCGAACAGGGTTCCACGCATCGTGCGTACCGAGCGCAGCAGCAGGGTCAGCAGCTCCCCGTTGCCCCCGCCGATGTCCACCACCGACTCGATGCCCGACCAGTCGTAGGCGCCGAGGATGGCGCGACCCTCGAGGCGGGTGAAGGTCTGCATGGCCCGGTCGAAGCGCCGGCTGTAGGCGGAGTGGGTGGAGAGGTACTCCCAGTATCCCTGCTCGTGGACGAGGTCGAAAGCGGCCTTGCCGGTCCGCAGGCTGTAGTCGAACCTCGCCCAGGCCTGGATGTCGGCCGGCAGCAGTCGGTAGCCGTCCCGCATCGAGAGCCGGTGGTCGCTGCGCAGCAGCTCGGCCATCGGGGTCAGGGCGAAGCGGGAGGGCTCGACCTCGGTGAAGATCCCCTTGCTGGCCAGGGCGAGCAGGGCCCGGTAGATCGAGGGCTCGTGGCTCCCGGTCGCCGCGGCAAGCTCCGTCGTGGAGCGTGGGCCGTCGTTGAGATGGTCGGCGACCCCGAGCTCGCAGATGGCACGAATGGTGAACGGAATGACGTAGTCGGCAAGTTCGGTGAATCGTTCCATCGCCTCGAGTGAGGTGGGCGTCTTGGTGGCCATGGTTCCTTCCGATGGCTCGGACAGACTTCGGCGCGGAACGAGGGTCCCACGGCGTGACGGCGGACATCGCGCACCCGGCTCAGCGGGCGGCCGTGCCCTCCAGTACCTCCAGCTCGCGCAGCTGCGTGATCACGTAGTTCTCGATGTCGGGCACGGTACGGATGCTGCCGGCGCTGTTCTCGGTGATGGGCGGGAGATCGAACTCGTCCTCGAGCGCGAACGCCAGCTCCACGAGGCCCAAGGAGTGGTAGCCGAGGTCGTCGGCCAGGTCGGAACCCTCCACCGAACGCTCGATCGGTTCCGGCGCCAGCGAGCTCACGAATTCACGGATAATGGACCTGATCTCGACTTCTCGTTGGTCATCCACATTGTGAACCTAACACTTCGAGAGTCGCGCGGGCAATATTGTTTCCAGCTCTCGGTATTTCCGTCCGCTACTCCTGGTCAATTCGTTCGTCGTCGACGAGGGAATTCCAGAGGATCCGGCGGCGCGGCTTGCCGCTGGACGTCCGCGGCACCGTGCCGTGGCCTCCCGGCAGCACGGCGACCGCTGCCCCCTCGATCCGCCGCCGCACGACGTGCCGGGCGGTCGCCGCCGCCGCCGCCGCGGTGGGCTCCTCGAGCACGACGAGGGCCGTCGGTTCACCGCGCCGGACCCCGAGGGCCACCGCCAGCCGCCGCAGCGGCAGTCCGGCCTCACCCAGCGCCGCCTCGAGGTCCTCGGCGAAGACCGCGTGACCGCGGACCGTCAGCCTGTCACCGAGGCGCCCCAGGACGAACAGCTCGCCGTCGAGCCGGAAGCCCGCGTCCCCCGAATGCAGGCGACCGGACGCGAAGCGGCTTAGCGAGGCGGAGGGGTCGGCGTCGGTGTAGCCGGCGGCGAGCGACGTCCCGCCGACCACGATCTCGCCGACGCGGCCGTCGGGCAGCTCGACCCCGTCCTCGCCGGCGACCGTCACCTCGACCCCGTCGAGCGGGCGCCCGCAGCTGACGGCGCGATGGCCCCCCGTTCCCGCCGGGGCGTGCACCACCGGCGATCCGGGCGACAGCGAGGCGGGCTCGACGGCGACCTCGCGCCACTCGGTGTGCAGCGGCACGCCCGTGGCCGCGAGCGTCGTCTCCGCCAGCCCGTACGCGGGCACGAGCGTCTCCGGAGCCAGTCCGTGCGGTCCCAGCAGGGTGTGGAAGCGCTCCAGGACGTTCGGGTCCACCCGCTCGGCACCGATAACGGCGGCGCGCCATCCGGAGAAGTCCCATCCCTCAAGCTGCTCGGGCCGGACCCTCCGCACGACGTGCTCCAGCCCGAAGCTCGGCATGGCGGTCTGCCGGACGCCGGCGCCGGCGAAGCACCGCAGGTAGCGCAGGGGACGCCCGATGAAGTGCTCGGGGCGCATCAGCCACAGGTCGCCACGCGCGACGATCGGGGTGAGCAGGCATCCGATCAGGCCCATGTCGTGGTGCACGGGCAGCCAGGACGCGGTCGCGTCCTGCTCGGTCCAGTGCAGCCACCGCCGGATCGCCGCGACGTTGGACTCCAGCGCGGCGAACGGCACGCGGACCCCGCGTGGGCTCCCGCTGGAGCCGGAGGTGAACTGCAGCAGCGCGAGCTCGCCCGGCGAGCGGTCCCGGGCGGGGGTCGGGGCGTCCTCGAGGAGCTGCTCGGGGGTGAAGATCCGGCGCTGGCCCGCGAGCCCGGCCAACGGCGCCAGCTCCGCGAGCAGCTCGGCGCCGGCCACCACGGCCGCGGGTCGGGCCGCGGCGAGCAGTCCGGCGAGGTGCTCGCGGTGACGCTGCGGGGTCTGGAACGCGACCGGAGGTGCGACCGGGGACGGCACCGCGCCGGCCAGGAGCGCACCGAAGAAGGCCGCGACAAAATGCGGTCCGGACCGTTGCACGATCACGACGACATCGTCGCGCCGCACGCCGCGTGCGGCCAGGCCGGCCGCCATCCGGTGGCAGAGCACGGCGAGCCGGTGGTAGGACCAGAAGTGCCACTCGTCGCGGTCGGCGAACCGGATGCCACGGTCGGCTCCCGGCGCGTCCAGCCAGTCGAGCAGACTCGCCCTCACCGCGGCGGCCCGTTGGCGGAGGGCACCAGTCCCAGCAGCTCGAAGGTCACCGACCCGGTCGGAGTCGTCGACCGTGCCGTCCGAGCCGGGACCACCACCCAGCCCGTCTCCCGGGCCAGCCGCTCGAGCAGGTCGCGGTGGCCGAGGTCGCAGAACCCGAGCAGGAGCCTGCCTCCGGGGGCGAGGTGGGCGGCGGCGGTCTCGAGGAACGTGCGGTGGCTGGCGTAGCCGGGATCGAACACCGCGCGGTCGAGCCCGTCGTCGTCCCCGACCGGCTCGGCGTCGACAAAGTTGGAGTTCCAGAAGACGACGTCGTACGTGTCCTCGGCGGTCAAGGGTGCGAACAGGTCTCCCTGGTACACGGTCACGCGCTCCCCGACGCCGTGCCGCGCGGCGTTGCGCCGGGTGTTCTCCACGGCCGTCGCAGCGACGTCGAGCGCCGTGACGCGCGCGCAGCCGCGGAGCGCGGCCGTCACCGCGAGGTAGCCGGTGCCGCTCCCGACCTCGCAGAACGAGCCGCCGGCCGGGTAGGGCAGCCATTCTGCGTACAGCGCGGCCGAGGGGGTCAGCCCAGGGGCGTAGACGCCCGGGAGCAGGTCCCACTCCCGGCCCAGCAGACGGAACGTGGTCGGCTGCTCGATTCCGCGGTGCGCCCGCACGAGGTCGGCCGCCGCCGAAGCGGCGCCACGAGCCGCGGCGGTGGGGCTCATACGGCTCCCCCGACCGGGACGGACTCGGCGTGCTGGGGGACCGATCCGCGGCGCAGCGCTCGGCGCAGCACGGCCACGTGCTCCTCCTGCGCCCGGCGCGAGATGTCCGCGCCCCGGACCATCGCCTCGAAGGCGTGGAACGTGCCGGAGAACTCGTGCAGCTCGACGGGCACGTCGGCTGCGATCAGTCGCCTGGTGTACTCCAGGCCCTCGTCGCGGCAGACGTCGATCTCGTTGGTCATCACGTAGGCGGGCGGCAGGGCGGAGAGGTCGGTCGCCCGGGCGGGAGCGGCGTAGGCCGGGACCTCGTCCGTGTGCTCAAGCGAGCCGAGGTAGTGGTGCCACATCAGCTCCGCCCCGGTGCGGTCGCCGCCCGGGATGTCGGCGTACTGCCGCATAGACCGGCTGTCGAGGCGGTCGTCAAGCGCAGGGTAGAGCAGGAGCTGGAAGGCGAGCGGCGGGCCACCGCGGTCGCGCGCCATCAACGCGACGGCGGCCGCGAAGGTCGCGCCCGTGCTGCAGCCGGCGACCGCGATCCGGGCCGGGTCGATCCCGAGGGTGGCGGCGTTGTCGCGCGTCCAGCACAGCGTGGCGTAGCTATCCTCGATCCCCGCCGGGAACGGATGCTCCGGGGCCAGCCGGAACTCGGTGGTCACGATGACGCAGCCGACCTCCGCGGTGTAGCGCAGGCAGCGGACGTGGTCGGTCTCCAGGTCGCCGAGCACGAACCCGCCCGGGTGGAAGAACACCAGGCCCGGCGCGGGACCTGTCCGGTTGCGGAGCTGGTAGATGCGCGCCCGCAGGCCGGGGGCTCCTGCGGGTCCGGGGATCGTGCGCTCGGTCGTCACCACCGAGGGGGGCATCGCAGCGTCGCCGACGAACTGCGCGAAGACCTGGGTGGCCTCGCGGGCCGCGACGGCGTCGGTGAGGTCGAGGACCGGCATCATGTGCGCGGCCCTCTGCAGCTGGGCGTCCACGTGGTGTCCTTCCTCGGGTCGAGCAGGTCGTCGGCGGGCCTCGTGCCGGCGTGCCCGGTCAGGTGACGGGGCCCGAGAGCTGAGCAGGGATGTGGGCGAACGCGCGCATCGATGCGTTCGGGGCGCGGACCGTGGGCCCGGCGGCCTCCATCCGGGAGGTCCGCCGCAGCAGCCGGTCGAACACCACGGCCCCTTCGGCGCGGCCGAGGGCGGCGCCGATGCAGTGATGCGCCCCGCCCCCAAAGCTGACGTGGGGGATCGGGCTGCGGCCGACGTCGAGCCGGTCGGGGTGGTCGAACCGGCGCTCGTCCCGGTTCGCGGAACCGAGCAGCAGGAAGACGACGCGTCCCGGTTTGATCGTGCGGTCGCCGACCTCGACCGCCTCGCTGGTGATCCCCGCCGCGAACTGGCTAGGGGCCTCGAACCGTAGGAACTCCTCCACCGCGTTGGCCACCAGGGAGGGCTCGGCCCGGAGCCGGGCCATCTGGTCGGGGAAGCGCAGCAGCGCCGCGCAACCGTTCGCGATCATGTTGACCGTCGTCTCGTAGCCGGTGAAGCAGATGAAGACGATGTTGTCGACCGCCTCTTCCAGGCTGAGCGCCTCTCCGTCGGTGCCGCCGAGCATGCTGGTGAGCAGGTCGGCGCGCGGGGAGCGTCGGCGCTCCGCCAGCAGCGAGGTGACGATCGACCGCAGCCAGACCAGGGCGTCGTCGGCCGCGCCGCGGGACTCCTCGGGCATGGCGAACGGGGTAAAGGCACGGCTGAGATCGGCCGAGCGGCGCGCGATCTCGTCCCGCGCATCGGTGGGAAGACCGATCAGCGCGCATACGGTGCTCACCGCTAGCGGCAGCGCGAGATCACCGACGAGATCGAGGTGACCCCGTTCGACCCCCTCCGCGAGGCGTTCGTCGACCTGCCGGCCGATCTCCTCGCGCAGGCCCCGCACACGCGCCGGACTGAACGCGGGCTGCACCAGTCTGCGTATCCGGCTGTGGTCGGTGGCCTCCTTGGTGAGCATGATCCGTCGAGCCAGCTCCGCGGCCGAGTTGTCGGCCACGGAGAACCTGGGATCCGACTTCGGGAATGCGTGGCTGACGCGGGGGTCGCGCAGCAGGGCGGCCACGTCGGAATAGCGTGTGATCCCCCAGCCCGTAGGGGCGACTCGACACACCGGCCCCGCGTCGCGGAGTTCCCGGTAGGTCGGGTACGGATCCTCCAGAACACCCGGATCGAAAGGGTTCAAGCGCGAGCGCAGCGGCGCCGTGGTCAGTGACATTGTTTCATTGTGGATCGGATCGGCATCGTCCACAACGGTTGTCCGACGGTTCTATCTTGGAATACGTCGCCGCAACAGCACAATGGCCGTCGGCGCCGTGACGACGGTGACGCCGAGCACCCACGCGAGGGTCTGCAGCACCGGGACCAGCACGGGCCCACCGACCGACAACCCCATCAGTGCATTTCCCGCGACCGAGAGCGGATTCGCGCGGACCACGGGGGCGAGCGCGGCGGGAAAGGCCTCGACGGGCGCGAATCCGGTGGCGAGGAACAGGAGCAGGGTCAGCGGCCCGTTCACCGCGCCGCTGACGCTGTCCTCGTTCCGGGATCGCAGGGCGATTACCAACGCCACCCAGACGAACATCGAGCCGAACAGCGGGACCACCGCGAAGAACCCGACGGCGGCGAGGGGGCCGAGGGAGAGCCGGAACCCGAGGGCGGCCGCCACGACCGTGGTGATCGCGGCCAGCCCCAGGATGCGGGCGAGGTCCGCCCCCACCCGGCCGACGAGGAACGCCGCCGGGTGCACCGGCAGCGAGCGCACCCGGTCCACCAGGCCGCTGCGGAGGTCGCCGAACATACCCAGAGCCGTGGTCGCGGCCCCGAATGCGGCCGTGTAGAGCACGATCAGGGGAGCGAGCCGGTCGATGTACGCGCCCCCCGCGACACCGTCGACCAGCTCGCCGAAGGTCACCAACATGATCGCCATCAGCAGCAGGGGAAAGACCAGGCTGCCGACCACGGCCCGGGGGCTGGCCAGGAAGTGCCGGAGGTTGCGCCCGGCCAGCGCCGTCGCGGCCGGGACGAGGCCGGTCACGTCAGGTTCCTCGTCGCCCGGGCCCAGGCCCAGCCGAACACCAGGCCCAGCCCGGCAATCCAGGCCAGCGCCCCCGCCACCGCCGGCCCCGGCGACCCCTGCCCGGCGAGGGCCCGCAACGCGTCGACGACCATCGTCACCGGGGAGTAGCGGATCACCGGCTCCAGCCAGTCGGGGAACGCGTCGGTGGGCACGAACGCCGACGACAGGGTGATCAAGGGTAGGTAAGGTAGCTGGAGGGTCGCGTTGACGGCCTCGGGACTGTCCGAGGTGACGCCGAGCGCGGCCGCGCCGATCGCGAGGCTCAGCGTGAAGGCCAGCGCCAGGCCCACGAACGCGAGCGCGGCGTACGTTCCAGCGCCGAACCGGAAGCCGACCACGGTCCCGGCGAGCACCACCACGAGCAGCGAGCAGAGCGACCGCACCGCGTCGGCGCCGAGCCGGCCGGCCAGCACGGTGGGGCGGCCGATCGACATCGAGCGGTAGCGGGTGAGGATCCCGCCGTGGCGGTCGCCGGACACCGCGAAGCCGGCCGACATCGCCGTGAACATGCCCGCCTGCACCACGATCGCGGGCGTCAGGTACTGCGCGTAGTCGATCCCCCGCGCCGCGAGCAGCACGCCGAGGACGGCGGAGAACCCGACGAAGAACACCAGCGGGATCACGACCGCGCCGATCACCGAGCCCGGGGTGCGGAGGTGGCGGACGTTGCGCCCGGCGAGCAGCAGTGCCTGGTGCAGGGAAGCGGCCGGGGCCGCACCCGCGGGGGCAGCGAGCGCGGGCGCCGTCACCGCGCGGTCCCCGCGCCGTGGCCGGCCAGAGGCGGGTCGGCGTCGCGCTGGCTGGTCATCGCGAAGAACACCTCGTCCAGGCTGGCGCGACGCAGGGCGAGCTCCTCGGGCTCGATCCCTGCGGTCGCCAGCAGGCCGGCGACCTCGGCGGCGGTGGCCACCGTGGCGTCGCGCACGACAAGCTCCTGGTCCGCACCGTCGCCGTCCACGACCAACGACGCGTCCGCGAGAACCCGCGCGGCGCTGACCGTGGTCCGGGCGTCCCCGCACCGGATCGCACAGACGGTGCCCCCGACGCGGTCCTTCAGCGTGCTCGGCGTGCCCGTCGCGATCACCCGACCGTGGTCCATGACGACGATCTCGTCCGCCAGCCGGTCCGCCTCCTCCAGGTACTGGGTGGTGAGCAGGATCGTCGTGCCGCCGCTGCGCAGCGCCTCGATGGCCTCCCAGAGCTCCTGGCGGCTGCGTGGGTCCAGGCCCACGGTCGGTTCGTCCAGGAAAAGGACGGGGCGCGGTACGACGAGACTGCAGGCCAGGTCGAGACGCCGACCCATTCCTCCCGAGTAGCCGCCGGCGGCCCGATCGGCCGCGTCGACGAGCCCGAACCGCCGCAGGAGCTCCTCGGCCCGCTGCCTGGCGTGCGTCCGCCCCAGCCCGAGCAGCCGGCCGAACAGCAGGAGGTTCTGGCGACCCGTCAGGATGGTGTCGACGGCGGTGAACTGACCGGTGAGCGCGATGCACTCGCGGACCTGCTCGGGGGCGTCGAGCAGGTCGTGGCCGTGCACGGTCGCCGTGCCCGCGTCCGGTGCCAGCAGCGTCGACAGGAGATGGACGAGGGTGGTCTTGCCCGCACCGTTGGGTCCGAGCAGACCGGTCACCGTGCCCTCGGACATGGCGAAGGTGACGTCGTCGACCACCAGGAGGCCGCCCAACGACTTGCTCAGGCCGCGCAGCTCGACCGCGGTCGGGGCCATCAGCCGGCCCCGAGCTCGACCGAGGTCGGCACCAACCGGTACCCGCCCCAGCGACGGGGCCGCGGGACGAGCTGCCCGGCGAAGCAATCACGGATCTCGGCGAGGAGCGGGGTCGGTGCCCCGCTGCTGTCGGCCACGTCCGGTGCGGTCCACACGCCCAGCTGCGCCGGCCGGTCGAGGGTGTCGAAGTAGCGGTCCGAGTCGAAGTCGGTGAGTAGCTCCACGGCGCAGCCAATCCGCGCCCGGCGGTCACCGGGGGCGGTCCTTAGGCACACCACGGCGTGGGGTGATACCGCGAGGTCCGCCGCCTCTCGGGTGTGGTTACCGGTGAAGAAGACGATGCCGTGGTCCAGCCGAACCACGGTGATCCACCGCGCGGACGGCCGCGCCTGCGCGTCCACTGTGGCGAGGGCGGCCTCGGGCCGGCCCTCGAGGGCCGCCGACGCAGGATCGAACCAGCCGCGGACGTCGGCCAGCGGGTCGGTGCGGGAGACATATCGGGTCACCCTGTACCGCCCTGCTGGGCCGCGAACTCGGCGGACACCGGCGCGGTGGGGCTCGAGACGTCCACGAGGAACCCATTCGGGTCGGTCAGCAGCAGCCGGCGCTGGCCGTAGAACTCGTCTCGGGGCTCCCGCACGATCGGGACACCCAGCTCACCAGCTCGCCGGAATACCGTCTCGACGTCCTCCACCACGATCGTCACGAAGCACCCCTGCGGCGGGTACCGGAACGGCTCGGGCACCAACTCGTGGTCCCGCGCCATAACACCGATCGCGGCGGCCCCGCCGTCGGGTGCGGTCAGCTGCACGAACCAGTCGCTGTCGAACATCACCTCGAACCCGAAGACGTCGACGTAGTAGTCACGCGACTCCGGGAGCCGGTCGGAACAGATGTTGACGAAGCATCGGGAAATGGTCACTGTGCACGCTGCCAATCACATCGGTCGTGCCATTCGTCACGCGAGGCAAGCCGCCAAGGCGTCGGGGGTGCGGGCCACCAGCATGTTGTCGAGGACGAGGAGGTCCATGTCCTCGCTCCGCCGGAACGTCGACATCGCGTCCGCGGCCGAGCTGACGATCGGCTCCCCGGCCAGGTTGAACGAGGTGTTCACGACCAGCGGGATCCCGGTCAGTACGCGGAAGCGCTCGATGAGGCCCCAGTACAGGGGGTTCGTGGCCCGGTCGACGAGCTGCGGCCGGGCGGTGCCGTCCACGTGGGTCACCGCGGGGATCGCGGTCCGCAGGTGCCGGCGGACCGTTCCGGCCGCGAGCATGAACCGCGCCGGGTGCCCGACCGGGGTCTCCATCACCTCGTCGAGGTGCTCGGAGAGCACGCTCGGCGCCACCGGACGCCACATTTCGCGGCCCTTGAGCGTGTTGAGCCGCTGCAGGGTCTGTCGGGAGCGGGGGTCGGCGAGGATGCTCCGGCTGCCGAGCGCCCGCTCGCCGATCTCGCCCCGCCCCCGGGACCAGCCCACGATCCGCCCTTCCGCGATGGCCGCCGCGACGACACGAATCAGCTCGTCGTCGGCCAGGGTGGCGGACGGCAGGCCTGCCGCGTCGACCACGATGCGCGCCTGCTCGCCGGTGATGTCCACCGACCAGTAGGGGTGGTCGATGACCACCGGACGGAACGGCTGCTGCTCCTCGGCGACCACGAGCGCGGCCCCGAGTGCCACCCCGACGTCGGTCGGCACGGGCGGCACGTAGACGTGCTCGAACACGCCGCTGCGCACGAGCGCCCCGATCATGGAGCAGTTCATCGCGACGCCGCCGGTGAGCACCAAGGTGGGCACGTCGACGGCGGTGCGCGCCGCAGTGGCGAGACCGAGCAGGGCCTGCTCGATCTGCTCCTGAGCGCTGGCAGCGAAGTCGGCGTAGGCGATTGCCCCCTCGCCCGCGGCGACGTCGCGCTCGGCATAGGGGAACATCGCGGCGAAGCTGCCGAGTAACGCCTTCTCGTAGTCGGGGAACTGGCTGAGCATCGGTCCGCGGACAGCCCGGCCCTCGGTCTGCGACAGTTCCAGCGGTCGCCCGTCCACGACGATCTCGTACCCGTCGGCGGTGGCCCGGACCGGGAGCCCGTCCCGCGGCCGCCCGTAGGCAGCAAGACCCATCAACTTGCCGGCCCCCCAGTCACCGAACCCCGCCCATCGCGTGGCCGCGGCGAAGAAGAATCCGAGCGACTGCGCGATCGGCCATTCCCGCACCACGTCGATCCCCAGTGCCGAGCCGCGGGCGATGGTGCTCGCCGTGCGCTCCCCGGCCCCGTCCACGACGATGATCGCCGCGTCGGACGTCCCGCTGCTATAGAACCCGCTGGCCGCGTGCGCGAGGTGGTGCGGCACCCAGCGCACCGCAGACGATGGGCGGCGACGGTCCGGCAGCAGGGACTCCCACAGGACCTGGTCGCTGAACCGTTTGGTGCGTCCGATCGGGGTGTCTCGAAAGTCCCAGCCGATGGCCAGCGCGTCCACGTCGTTGGAGGTGATGCCCTCCGCCGCGAGGCAGCTGCGCACGGCGTCCGCCGGGTTCTCGGCGATCGCCCGCTTGCGTCTGCTCACCCGCTCCTGCTCCACCATGATGCGCACCGATCCGTGTCGCAACAGGCAGGCCGACGAGTCGTGGAATCCGATGTTGACGCCGACGATGTATTCCGGACTCATTGCGGGGTCCCCTGCAGTCCTTCGGACCGGTCGGCCTCTCAGCCGTTCCCGGAATCTGTGGGCCGTAGCCCCTGGGCGGCTGCCACGATTCCATGGAATCGCGACCGGTCATCGATTATTCGTCGGGCCGCTCGGTGAGCTTCGCGTCCTCGTAAGGGCTCGGCTCGTGCATCCCCCACCGCTGCAGCCGACGGACGTGTCGCCGGGGGGCGTTGCGCCACGGGCGACCCAATGGGCTGACGCACTCCAGGTCGATCTCCCGGTACGCCAGCGCGACCGCTGCGGCGAGGTCGTTCCCGAAGCACCCTCCGGTGCGCAGGGAGTCGTCCGCGGTGTCGCCGTCGGCGGGGGCGCCGGACGGCTGGGCCCACTGCCGGGCCATGGCGAGCACCTTGGCGACTGCCTCCCCCGACCGCGCCAACGGCGGGTCCAACGTGAGATCCACGAGCAGCTCCGTCACCCCGGCGCTGGACAGGCCGGCATGTACCGCCCGCCGACAGGCTTCGACCCGCGCCTCGCACGCCGAGGAGTGCTGCTCGGCGACATCCGAGCCACCCCAAAGTCGATCACGCTTGGCGCGGCTAGCTGCGGGGGCAGCCGACGGGGCCCGGGTGGCGGTGGCGACGGCCGGCTCACCGCCGATGCCCGGAGCCCGATGCATGTCCCGCACGACACTCCGCAGCTTGTGCCCGTTCTTCCGGCTCACCGCGACGGCGTGCACCTGATCGGCCGGATCATGGAGGTCATGGAGCAGCGTGAGCGCGTCGACGACCGCGAGAGCACCGTCCTCGACCTCGTCCTGGAGGGCGACGGGCAGGTCGAGCAGGCGCAGCCGCTTGGACACCTGGCTCTGGCTGATGCCCGTGCGCAGGCAGATCTCGCGCTGCGATAGCCCGAGGTCCCGCAGGACGGCGAGCATCCGCGACTCCTCCAGGGCGGCCAGCTTGGCCCGGTGGATGTTCTCGACGAGGGTCAGGACGCTCGCATCGGCCGTGCTCACCAGGTCGTCGCGCACGATCGCGGCGACCGTGTGCATTCCGGCCCGCTGCGCCGCGGCACGCCGTCGATGGCCCGCGAGGAGCACGAACTCCGCCCCCGGGCACAGCGGCATCTCAGGGTGGGCCCAGCCGAACGTCACCGCCCGCGTGATGATCAGGGGCTGCAGCACTCCGCGGAATGTGATGGATGCGATCAGCCCGTCGAGATCGCCCACCACGCGGCGGGTGAACAACGGATTGTCGACCAGTCGATCGTCGATAGGCACCGCAATCAGTGATCCGCACAGGGGGTCCGAATCCTCGCCCGGACCCGGCGATCGTTCCGCGACATCCAAGTCGATCGTTTGATGGCGTAGCGTTGTCTCGGACATGGGCCCAGCCCCCGACCTCACAGCGTACGTGCTCAACCGGTCCCGACAATCCGTGCTCTCTCAAGGGTGCTGTCGGGCTAGCGGGAGCTTAATCGCTGAACGCCGGGCGGCGGGCGAGCGGGAGCTTAATTCGCTATTAACGCTTACCAAACGCGCATGTTCGGCCACGTCAACCGCAGGTCCCGGCCACATCGTCATGTGATCTTGGCTCGGGAGTAGGGGTGCTTGGGCTCAGGCGGTCATAGCATTTGATCTTGGGGTTCGGTGGGGAAGGGTGGGGAAGGACGCACCGCCGTGCGCAGGATGTTGACCATGGCCGATCGGGACGAGATTCGGCGCGGGCTGTCCAAGGATCTGTTGTTCGTCTAGATCGCGGGAAGGCTGGGTCGGGATCCGTCGGTGATCAGCCGTGAGGTCAATGGCCTTGCGTTAACGCTAGCCGCGAGGTCGTGACCTGCGAAGACGCGAGGCGAGACGCCCCTGCCGACCGCCTTAACGCAAGGCCATTGAGCCGTGAGGTGGCCCGCCATGGTGGTCGTGGGTACCGGGCGGTGGGCGCCGACGAGCTCGCGTGCGTGGTCCGTGCCCGCCCGAAGCGCCTGGCCGTGGAGCCCTCCCCGCGGCTGCGTCCGGTGTGTGCCGGCAGCTGCGCGGCGGCTGGTCGGCCTCGACCGCGGGTCGGCGGGTCATCGACTACCCCAACGATCAGGCTTGCCGGGTGTCTCACGAGGCGATCTACCAGTGGGTCTACGCTGAGCCGGTGTCACCCTCGCACGCGAGCTGATCGGCTTGCGCACCGGACGCACCGCACGGCGCGGTGGCAGGCGACCGCCGCCGGCGCGCCACGGACCCGGGGGCCAGTCTACATCGATGAAGGGCCCGCCGAGGTCGCGGGCCGGGCTGTGCCCGGGCACTGGGAGGGCGACCGTGCGACGTGGAAAGTCGCGCGTGGTGAGTGGTCACACCGATTGGAGGCTCGATTGATGAGGGTGTGACCCGGTTCAGTGTCAATAAAACCGTCTCCGCCTTGGCGTGCGTCACGGGTGACTGTGGGGTGCGAAGCCCAGGGAAGAAGCCGAAGCTGTTCTCGTTCCATCCGGGGATGGTGGGCAAGGGGAAGGCCGGACGGGTGAACGTGAGTGAATCTTCGTATGCTTCGTAATCCCAGCCCCCGTCGATGGGACGTTTCAGCGTAGCTATTCAGCAGGGGTCTCACCGCGTTGAGGTTCGGCGCGGCGGCTTGGATCTTGTGGGCGCGGCCGTGATCATGGCGCGGTGGCGTCGTCGGGTGCTGGCAGCTCAGAGGTGGAG
>JAABUZ0100001740.1_pt1 | contig 39697 bp, 33 predicted proteins | sample 5562091 | NCBI WGS metagenome assembly JAABUZ01 (sample SAMN12813069, study PRJNA571459) | rock metagenome | isolation source: Antarctica rocks | place: Antarctica: Victoria Land, Linnaeus Terrace sud | collected 2015-12-21 | reverse complement strand
CGACGGCTTTCGCTTTCACGGGACGCGGCGCGCGTTTGAGCGCGATCGTCGGCGGGATTCGCTGCTCCACGCGGCGGGCGAGCCAACGCCCATCTGCTCGGCTCGGCCGGGGAGCACCGCGACCGCATCGCGGCCCTGGTCGTGAGCTGAGGCTGGTCGCGAGCGACGGCTGAGGGGGAGCCTGGGCATGGGACGCCCGATCGCCGCGGTGCGCGCCGAGCCGGCCGTGACCGCGCTGGTGGTGCTCGCCGTCGTCGTCTACGCCGCCACCTCGATCCTGCGCCACGACCACTTCGGCTCCGGCGGCTTCGACCTCGGCATCTTTGACCAGACGGTCTGGCACTACAGCCAAGGGGAGACGCCGGCCTCGAGCATCGAGAACCTGCCTAACATCCTCAACGACCACTTCTCCCCCGGACTGGCGCTGCTGGCGCCGCTGTTCTGGCTGTGGAACGACCCCCGCATGCTGCTGGTGGCCCAGGCGCTGCTCATCGCCGGGACCGCCGTGCCCATCCTCCTGTTCGCGCGACCGCGCGTGGGCCGGGGCGGAGCGCTGATGCTGGCCGCGGCCTACCTGGCGTTCTGGGGGGTGGCGTCCGCCGTGGGCTTCGACTTCCACGAGGTGGCGCTCGCTCCACCGCTCATCGCCGGCGCTTTGCTGGCCTTCGACCGCCGGCGCACGGGCATCGCGATGGCCTGTGTGCTCGGCCTGCTGGCGGTCAAGGAGGACCAGTCCTTCCTGGTCATGGCCTTCGGCCTCTACGCGCTCACCCTCGGGCACCGGCGCGCGGCGGCCGCGTGCGTGGCCGCCGGTCTGGCCTGGTACGCGGTGATCACCGGAGCGGTCATGCCCTCGCTGGGGGCGGACAAGCGGTATGCCTTCTGGTCCTACGACAGCTTCGGGCGCGACCTGCCCCACGCCGCCCTCGGGGTGCTGGAGCGGCCGTGGCGCCTGATCACCATGGCCGTCGACCACTCCCTGAAGGTCCACACCCTGCTGCGGCTGCTGGTGCCCTGGCTGGGGCTGGTGGCCTGCACGCGCGTCGGCATCCTCGCCCTGCCGCTGCTGGGCGAGCGCCTTCTGTCCAGTACCGCGCACTACTGGACGGCCTCCTATCACTACTCGCTGACCATCGCGCCCGTGCTCGCCTGCGGCGCGGCCGACGGGATCGCCACCCTGCGCCGCCGCGGGCCGCTGGCCGGCCTGCTGACCCGGCGGCGCACGGTGCCGGCGCTCTGCGCGACGGTCCTGCTGCTCAACCTGGCCACCATGCGCCCGAACCTGCTGGCCGAGCTCGGGCATCCCACGAGGTCGTTCGCCAACCCACCGGGGGTCGGCGCCCTGCGGGCGGAGCTGGCCATGATCCCGCCCGGCGCCTCGGTGGCCACCGAGGACGCTGTCGTGCCGTGGTTGAGCCACCGCCGCACCGTCGCCGAGCTCTCGGCCTACACCGGGGAGACCGACTGGGTAATCGTCGACTACTCAGAGCCGGTCGGGTCGATGGCGCCCAACCAGGGCCTGGCCACGGTGCAGGGCTGGCTTGGCACCCACGGGCATGACTACCGCATCGTGATGGCGCGCGCGCACTGGTTGCTGCTCCGACGCAGGACGGCGTGAGCGCTGGTCGTCTTATAAGTCCACCCGCGGCGGGAGCAGGCCCAGGGGCGCGCGCTGCACCCGCCGCCGACTCATGATCTCCCGCCGGTGCCGGCGCGCGGCGGGAAGCCGCCGCAGCGCCTCGCTGTAGCCACCCAGCAGGTCGCGCTCGCGCAGCAGGACGTAGGCCAGAGCGAGCAGCTCATAGCGGGCGACGGGGGGAAGGTCCCGCAGGGGTGGGCGATCGTTCTTGGCCATCATCAGATAGCGGTTGCGAAACTGCGCGCGGCGGTCGCCCGGCGGCACCGCGGCGCGCGTGGACGGACCGTAGGAGCGCACGTGCCACGCCCGCGCGGAGGGCTCATAGGCGCAGCGCCATCCCAGCAGCCATCCACGCCAGGCGAGATCCACGTCGGAGGCGTACTTCTCGAAGTCCTCGTCGAGCACTTGTCCCGCCACCGCACAGTCCGCGAGCATCGCGCGGAGGAAGAGCGCCGCGGCCCCGTCGGCCCCGAAGCACTCGCCCGGCGCGGCGAAGCGGGCGGGCGGGCCGCCGTGGCCCACCAGCCCGTTCTTGCGCCGACGATCGAGCATCATCCCGGCGGCGTCGACCTCGTGCAGGCGGTCGCCGGCGGCGGGGCCGAGGGTGCGCAGGAGCAGGGGGGCGACCACCCCCACCCCCTCCTCGAGCAGGCGCGGTCGGGCGCGCGCCAGGAACTCGCGATCGAGGAAGCAGTCGGCGTTTAGGAGCAGGACCTCCTCGCCGGAGGTGGCAGCGAGGGCGGCGTTGTTGGCCGCGCACCAGCTGAGCCGGCGCTCGAGGCGCAGGACCTCCGCGCCGGCCGCACGGGCCAGCTCGCCGCTCCCGTCGCCGCAGGCGTTGTCGATAACGGTCACGCACGCGTCGGGCTGGCCCAGGGCGGCGGGGAGCGAGGCCTCCAGCTCGGCCACTCGGTCAGTGCAGATGAGCAGGATGTCCGTCGTCACAGCAGTTCGAGGTAGACGGCCGCGGTGGCCGCCGCCGTAGCCGCCCACGAGAGCGCGGCGACGCGGGCGCGCCCGCGCGCAGCCCAGCCCTCACGATCGGACAGGAGCTCGCGCACGGCCCGCACGATGTCTGATTCCTCGCGCGGATCAAAGAGGGCGGCCGCCCCCGCAGTGGCCTCGGGCAGCGCGGTGCAGGCCGCGACGGCCACGGGGACCCCACGCGCCATGGCCTCCACCGGGGCGAGCCCGAATCCCTCGTAGAGGCTCGGGTGCACGAGGGCGTCGGCCCCGCGCATGAGCGCATCCAGGCGGGCGTCGCCGAGCTGGCCGGTGAGCTCCACGTGGGTATGGCCGGCCAGCGCGGGGCCCTCGCCCTCGTCCGGGCCGGCCAGCACGAGGCGGTGGGGCAGCCCCTCGGCGCGCAGCCGTGCGTGGACACGCACCAGCCGGCGCAGGTTCTTCTTGGGGTGCAGGGCACCCACGGCCAACAGATAGGGACCCGCAGGGACGGGCAGCTCGCCATGGGGGAGCGCGGGGGCGAGGTGCACCACGCGCGTGCGCCGGGGATCCACCCCGTAGCGCCGACAGACATCGGCGCGGGTGAACTCCGAGACGCAGATGACACGCTCGGCCGAGCGGGCGGCGCGGGGAACGAGCGTGCGGAACTTGGCCCGCATGCGCGGCGTGAAGTCCTCCGGGCGCTCCTCGAAGGCGAGGTCGTGGACGGTGACCACGCCGGGGCAGGGCCGGCGAAGCGGCAGGAAGCAATGCGGAGCGTGGACGAGTGCAAAGCGCCGTGCGCGCAGGCGAGCGGGCAGCAGCACCTGCTCCCACAGCACGTCGGGGACGCCACTGGGGCCCGCCAGGGGGCGCACGCGGTCGCCAAGAGCGCGCGCCAGCTCGCGGGTGTAGACGGCCGAGCCCCACGCCGAGGAGGAGCGCCCGTGGCGCACGTCGAGGGCGATCAACGCATCGTGCACAGCTGGGCGAGGCCCGCTTCGCCCGCAGCGGCGAACACGCGTGAACGCCAGGCCAGCTCGAGCGGGGCGGACTCAAGCGGCGCCTGCTCGTCGACGAAGGCCAGCACGCCGCCCACCTCGCGCAGGATCAGCTGTCCCGCCGCGATGTCCACCGAGCGGCAGCCGGCCAGGCTGACCATGCCGTCCAGCCGCCCGCCCCCCACCCAACACAAGGTCAGGGCGATCGAGCCGACGGCGCGCAGACGCGCGACGCCCGCGCCCTGTAGGCCCGAGGCGGCCTCGGCCACCAGGTGGGGATGGATGAACTCGAGCCCCACGAGCTCGAGCGGGCCGTCGGGGTCGAGCTCGGCCAGCCGCTCACCGTCCAGGAAGGCGCCCTCGCCGCTGCGCGCCCACCACTCCTCGCCGGAGGCCCCGTCGCGCACGTAGGCGCAGCGCACATCTCCCACCAGCGGGCCGGCGGCCACGGCGATGGACACGCACCAGGCGGGAATCCCGCGTTTGGCGTTGCGAGAGCCGTCGATGGGATCGACGACGACGTGCACCGGGCCGCCGCCGGCCAGCTCGAGGTGCCCGCTCTCCTCGCAGATCACGGTCAGGGGCAGGCCGGTGCCCTCCAGCTCGGCCAGGATGGCGTCCTCCGCGGCCCGATCGATGGCCAGGGCTACGTCCCCTCCCTCGCCCATGCCGGAGGCGCGGGAGCGCTCCTCGCGCCCGGAGAAGGCCCGCAGCGCGCCGGCGGCGCCCTCCTCGGCGCGGCGGCAGATCGACAGCCAGTCGGCGCCGAGCGCCGCCTCGGTGGCGGAGGAAGTCATGCTCGTACTCTATGCGGGCCTGGCCGGGGACCGCCGGCCTCGCAGACGTCGATCGCGACAAACGAAACGACCGACACCATATGCTGCGTCCGCTTCGCCTCCCTGACCTGTTCCGGTCCGCGGGCGATGACTCCGTGACCTCCTCCCACCCGACCCACGTTCCCGCGACCCCGCTCGCTTCCGAGCGCCCCGCCCCGGCTCCCACCGCCCCGGGACCGCGCTCGCGGCCCTACTCGAGCGTCTTTGACATCCCCATCGACCTGGCCCCGCCCGGGGAGATGCTCCGGGAGCTCGCCAGTTGGGTCGAGCACCCCGGCTCTCCTCGCCGCGCGATGTACGTCAACGCCCACGTGGTGAACCAGTCGCGGGAGCTGCCGGAGCTCGCCGCCGCGCTTAAGCGCGCCGATCTCATCTACTGCGACGGCTACGGCGTCCGTCTCGCCGCCCGCGTGCTGCGCCTCTCCGTCCCGCACCGGATGACCGGCGCCGACTGGATCTGGGGGCTGGCCGAGCTGTGCGAGCGTTCCGGCAAGTCCCTCTACCTGCTTGGTTCCGAGCCCCCGATCGCGCGCCAGGCGGCCGATACGTTGCGCCAGGCCCATCCCAAGCTCGAGGTCACCGGGGCCCACCACGGATTCTTCGGCCTGGAGTCCCCCCACCACGAGCGGGTGATCGAAGACATCCACGCCCGCCGGCCGGACATCCTGCTGGTGGGAATGGGCACCCCCAAGCAGGAGCTGTGGGTCGACCGCTACGCGGAGCGCTCGCAGGTCCCGGTGGTGTGGACGGTCGGCGCCCTGTTCGACTACGTCTCGGGTCGGACTCCGCGCGCGCCGCGGTGGCTGGCCGACAACGGCCTAGAGTGGATGTTCCGCTTGGGGGTGGAGCCCCGGCGGATGTGGCGGCGCTACCTGCTGGGCAACCCGGTCTTTCTGGCCCGGGTCATGGCTGCGGCGCGCCGGGGGCGTCGCTGAGCCGGGGCCAAGCTCTCGATCTGACCGACCCGGCCTCGCCCGCCCCGGAGGCCCAGCGGAAGGATCGCCCCGAGGTCCGCTGGATGGACGGGGCAGTGGCTCGAGTGCGCCGACGAGACCGGTGAGCGCCATCCGATGATCCTCAGGCAGATCGAGCGCTCGGTCTTCACCCGGTCTGCCTCGTGCTGCGCAAGCCACCGCCATAATGGCCAAGTGCTGCGCTATCGCTATCTGTTCGAGCAGATGGTTCGCCGCGAGCTGCGCCAGAAATACAAGGGCTCGGCCCTGGGCATCGTCTGGTACCTCGTCAACCCGCTCGCGCTGATGGCGGTCTACGGACTGATGTTCGGAGTGCTTATCAAGGCGCCGGGAACGCAGGTCAGCGATTACCTGCTGTTCCTGTTCCTCGGCCTGATCGTGTGGATCTTCTTCTCCCAGTCCGTGCTGGCGGCCGCGACCTCGCTGCTCGATCAGGCCGCCCTGGTGGCCAAAGTGCGCTTCCCGCGCGAGACGGTGCCAGCGTCGACTGTGTCAGTGCAGTTCGTCACCTTCGGCGCGCTTCTTGGTTTGGTCCTCCCGGTGGCCCTCGCGGTGCGCGGGAGCGCCGGCCTGCCGTTGCTGCTGCTGGTGCCGATCCTCGCCTGCCTTTTCGCCTTCGTGCTGGGCTTCGCGCTGATGGTCGCGATCCTCCACGCCTATTTCCGCGACATTCAGCCAATCATCGCGGCAGCCATGCTGCCCTGGTTCTTTCTCACGCCGATCTTCTTCGTGCCGGACAAGCTGCCGGGCGTCGCCACCCATCCGTGGGCACGCACGCTGCTCGAATGGGTCAATCCCGTTGCCCCCTTCATCGCGGCGTTCCGCGCGGTGCTCTACGGCGGAGTGGCGCCGAGCGGCGGGGTGCTGATCTACATCTTCGCCGCCGCGGCGATCGCCTTGGGCCTCGGCGGAGCGCTCTTCCGCCGCCTCGAGCGTGAGCTGGCGGTGATCCTGTGAGCCTGGCGCCCGGCGAGGTCGTGCTGGAGCACGCGTCGCGCTCGTTCAGCGTGCGCAGCGACCGCGGGCTTACCCTCAAGGAGCTCCTCTTCCGCCGGCGAGCCAGCGGACCGCCTCCGGTCCACGCCCTGGACGACGTGTCGCTGCGCGTGCGGGCGGGCGAGACGCTGGGGATCGTGGGCCGCAACGGCGCCGGGAAGTCCTCTACCTTGCGCGTGCTCGCCGGTATCGTGCCCGTGCAGTCCGGTCGTGCCGAGTGCGCAGGAACCGTGGTCTCCCTGCTCGAGCTCGGCGCGGGTTTCGGCCGAGAGTTCTCCGGCCGGGAGAATGTGTACCTCAACGGTGCGCTGCATGGGCTCTCCAAGGCGCAGATCGAGGAGCGCCTGCCGGCGATCCTCGAGTTCTCCGAGCTCGCCCACTTCGTGGACGTTCCCGTCAAGACGTACTCGTCGGGGATGCTGGTGCGCCTGGGCTTCTCGATCGCGGCTCACCTGAACGCCGACGTCATGCTGATCGACGAGGTGTTGGCGGTCGGCGACGAGGCGTTCCAGCGAAAGTGCCTGCGGCGCATCGGGGAGCACATCGCTCAGGGCACCACCGTGGTGCTCGTCTCCCATGCGCCGGGAGCGATCGAGCGCGTGTGCCAGCGCGTGGTCGTGCTGGACGGCGGCCGCGTGGTGTTCGACGGCCCCACTCCCGAGGCGCTCCTCTACTACCACCAACTTCTCGGCGCCGACGACCAAGCCACAGCAACACCGCCGCGCAGACCCAGCCGGAGGCTGTTGGTCGAGGACATCGAGCTCCAAGACGCCGAGGGACGACGACGGCAGGTCTTCCAGACTGGGGAGCCGCTGCGCATCTCGATGCGCTTGACGGCGAGGACGACGCCCCTGCGGCCCAAGCTGGTGCTCGAGTTCCGCGAGCACTCGGGCCATCGCGTCTTCACCACCGACACCCAGCCCGAGCTCGGTGAGGGCAGCCTCGACATGGCGTTCGAGATCCCGCGGCTGGCGCTGCTCGGAGGCGACTACGACCTGGTCGCGAGCCTCCACGAGGCGGACGATCCCGATCCCGGGATCGATCGCCTTGTGGGATTTGGCGTCGCCCACGAGCCGTACGCATCCGGAGTAGCCGACCTGCGCGGGAGCTGGTCGGTCGCCCGCTCGACGGCGGTCGTATCGTGACCATGCCCGAGGGCGCGCTCGAGCGTGCCCGCCGCACGGCGGAGCAGGCGCGCCGACAGGGGGGGTATGCCGAGGACCCACCCGCCTTCGAGATCCAGGCCGCCAGCCGCATCAGCGACTGGCGGCTGTCGGAGTGGGCGATCATCGAGCCGGAGGCGACACGCGTCTACTCGACGCGCCGGCTCGGCGCGCCGATCACCTGGCTCAAGCGTGGGCTCCTGCGACTCCTGCGCCAGTACAACGACCAGATCGTCGGTCAGCAGAGTCGGTTCAACGCGCACGTGACAGCTCACGTCATCAGCCTCGATGATCGGGTCCAGGCGCTGGAGGAGCGGCTGGCCATGCTGGAGCTTGCCCGGGAGGCGGCCGCGCGCGGCGGGCCCGGGATCGGCGATGAGGCGCGCCGCTCGTGAACGTCCACCAGGTGCTCTGCGCCGCCGGCCCCGTGGACGCGGTGACCCACCAGGGACTGGCCTTTCGGCGCCTGTTCCAAGGCTGGGGCTGGGGCGGTCACGACGTGGCCGAGGTGCTCGCCCCGGGCATGGATCGGTCGCTCGTGCGGCCCTCGCGGCACCTGCACGCCGACCGGCACGACGTGGTCGTGCTGCACTACTCGGGCTACGCTCGGGGCCTCGGCCAGGTCTTCACGCTGCCCAACCCCAAGCTCGTCATCTCCCACAACGTGACGCCCGCGCGCTACTTCTGGGCCTACGAGCCGGTAGAGGGCATCCGCTGTTCGCTGGCGCCGCCGCAGCTCGCGGAGCTGGCCCGGCAAGCCGACGCCGCTGTCGGGGTCTCCGAGTACAACGCCGCCGAGCTTCGGGCCGCCGGCGCCGAGTCCGCCGAGGTGATCCCGGTCCTCTTCGACCGCTCCCGGCTCGGGGAGCCCGGGCCAGTGCCCGAGGGCCCACCCACCGTGCTCTTCGTCGGTCGCCTGGCGCCGCACAAGCGCCAGGACCTGGTGATCCGAGCCTTCGGGCTGTACCGCCGTCACCGCGCGCCCGACGCCCGCCTCGTCCTGGTCGGGGTTCCGATCTCTCCTGCGTTCGAGGCCTCGCTGCGTCAGCTCGCCGAGCACGTCGCGCCCGGCGCGGTCACGATCGAGACCGGCATCCCCTTCGAGAAGCTGCTCGAGCACTACCGCTCGGCGCACGCGCTGCTCTGCCTGTCCGAGCACGAGGGCTTCTGCATCCCGCTGCTCGAGGCCTTTCACTTCGGAGTGCCGGTGATCGCCCAGCCCGCCGGGGGCATCCCCGAGGTCGGCGGCGACGCGGCCCTGCTCACCGGCGCCGACGACCTCGCCGTCGTCGCCGAGCTCCTGCACCTCGCGGTGAGCGATCCAGAGCTCCGGGCGGAGCTGCGCCGTCGCGGCGAGAGCCGCCTGGAGGCCTACGCCTACGACCGTACCGCGGCTCGCCTGCGCGACACCCTGACGCGCCTCGCGGCATGAAGGGGAGGCGGCTGACGCCGATGGCGGGCGCGGCTCGCCGCCGCGTGGGCTCGGGACTCGCGCGCCTCGGGTTCGATCGCTCATGGGTGGTTCGCCGCTTCGTCAGGATCGGGCATCCGCGGTTGCGAGAGCTCGAGCTGCGAGTCCGGACCAGTCCCCTACTGCAGGCGACCGTCGAGCCCGGCCGGCGCTGGCTGAACGCGAAGCCGATCCAGATCCCCGCCGGCCTCGCCCACGGCATGTGGATCTCCAAGTCGGACCTGCCGCTCACGCACGCGCATCTGGGCTCGGTGGCGTTCGGCAACCTCGAGGCGTCGGTGCAAGAGGCCTTGCTGCGTCACCTCGGCCCCGGCGACGTCTTCTACGACATCGGCGCCAACCTCGGCTTCTTCGCGCTGCTCGGCGCACGCCTGGTCGGCCCGAAGGGTCGCGTGTTCGCGTTCGAGCCGGCGCCGGCGAACGCCGGCGCGATCGTCCGCAACGCGGCGCTCAACGGCTTTGAGAACGTCGAGGTCATCGAGAAGGCGGTTTCGGCGCGCGGGGGCCAGGGCCGGTTGCAGATCGTCGACGACCAGAGCTGGTCGAAGTTGACGGAGTACGGCGAGCATCCCGGAACGGAGGAGGTGGTCACGGTGCAGCTCACCTCGGTGGACGAGCTCGTCGGGGCCGGAGAGGCGCCGCCCCCACGTGCCGTGAAGATCGACGTCGAGGGCGCGGAGATTGCCGTCCTCGAGGGAATGCGCCGGACGCTCGCCGAGCATCGCCCCGCGGTCATCTGCGAGCTGCACGACACCCACGCGGAGTTCGTCGCGGCGATGACCTCCTGCGGCTATCGGACCATCAACCTGGAGGGCACGGCGCCCGTGACGCAGACCGGCGCGAGCGCGCACGTGCTGGCGTTGCCGCTACTGCACCCCGGGGATTGAAGCCCACCGGGGTGTTTGCCGAGTGCCTCAGCCGGGTCCGCGGTCGGGCCCTGAGAGCAGCCGGCTCTGCATCCGCTGGGAGCAAGCATCGACGCCGGGCACCGAGGGGTTCTCGAGGAACAGCCGGTAGCCCGTATTGATCCGCAGCGGCGCGCCGATCGCGTCTGCGGGTCGGCCGCGATCCAGCGTGGCCACTATGTAGTCAGCCTTGCGCGAGATGGGCACGTGCGGATAATCGGTGTGGAGAAGCGCAACCTCTGAGCAGAGCGGACGGGCTGCGAGGAAGTAGGCCCCCCAGAGCTGGAGCGGCGGATACATGTCGAGGCGCACCGAGGCCCCCTTCGGCAGCGATCGTGCCCACTCGCGCAGCTGGATCGTCGCGGGGGGGAGCTGAAGCCCCGTCGCTCGTAGCTCAGCCACCGTGCTGAAGCCGGTCGCGATCAGGAGCACGGCGATCCAGGCCGGCCCCAGGCGCCGCAGCCGAGCGGCTCCCACCACAGCGATGGCCAGCACCAGCGGCCCCGTGAACGCGAGCAGCTTGAAGTGGAAGTAGTAGCCGTAGGGTCGTTGGCGAAGATATGCTGCCATCAGCAGCCCGAGCGTGAGCAGTCCGCCGAGGCCCCACGCGAGCGCCCGCGGCTGCCCTCGCAGCCCTCGCACCGCGAGATACAGCACCGCAAGCACGAGCAGGTTGCCGAGCGCGGAGTAAGGCAGCGAGAGGAAGTAATGGAACGGAATGAATGCGCGCAGATCACCGCCCCACGCGATCAGCGAGTGACCCGGAAGCAGCACCTGGGCGGCGCCCCCCGCCTTGGTCAGCGCGCCTGCGACCGGCACGCTGAGCACGACGAGCAACGGCATGATCCACAGTAGACTGCGCCGTCCTCGGTAGATGTCGCGCATACGCAGGGCGCGCTCGCCGCGCGCGATCCGCTGACGGCGCTCGCTCCAGGCGAAGATCGCGATCGGCACGATCGCGATCGGCGCCGCCAGTGGATAGGCGAACACCAGCACGAGCCCGAACAGCGCGAGCAACACGGCAGTCGCCCGACGCGTGCTGCGCGGTGTTCCCGGCTGCACCATCCACCAGCCGAGCACGAGCGTGAACGGCATGGCAAAATACCCCCACGTCTGATTGAAGTACGGGTTCAGCCCCGTGTGCAGCGCCATGCGATCGAGACCCGCGAGGGCCATAGCCGCCCCCGAGATCGCCGGTGCCACGCCGAAGACGTCACGGACTACGAGGTAGATGCCGACCGCCGCCATCGCCAGCAGTGCCGCCGCCAGCGGCGCGAGCACCTGCCACGTGTCGAGGCCCGACAGAGATGACACGCCGGCGAACGCGTAATAGATCGGGAACTTCGATCCCCACAGGGGAGGCATGCGATCGATCGGCTGGGGGATCGCGACGCCCGTCGGGTAGGCGTGCTTGAGGAAGTTCGCGGCACCCGCCGCCATGTGCGCGTCGGACCCGGTTCCCGTAGGGGCCGCATATCCCTGCTCGAACACCATCGGCATGAGCGCGATCGAGCACACGACGAAAGCGAGGAAGACTGGCCAGGCGAGCTCGCGCCAGCGGGCGGCAGGCCAACCGCACCGCCGGACCGCGTGCGCGCCGAGCGTCGCCCCCGCCGCCAAGACCAGCGCCAGCGATAGGTGGTACGGAACGGCCGCGAAACCGAGCACAGTCATCGTCACGCCCACCGCGCAACCCCCCGTCGGCAGTACCCACAGCAGCTCGTGGCGACGCAAGCGCGCTGGGAGGAGCAGCCGAACGAGACCAAAGCCCCCGATCCCGAACAGGGCAACCGTGGCCACGAGCGCGCGCAGCGTGTCCGGCAGCGTGTTAAGCGCCAGGTGGCGCGGGCGATGGCCGAAGCCGTAGGCAAGGGCGGCGAGGTAGAGCAGGATCGCCGCAACCAGCACGGGCTCCCCCCACCGCTTGACGCGCGAGCGCGCGACCGTGGTCAGTCCGAGTGATGAGGACGCTCGCGCGCTTCGCTGGGCCCGCACCCCAGGAACACCGGGTTCGCGAGCAGGTGGCGTCTTCACATCCTCTGTGGCTCGATCGCGAGTCTGAAGATCCATTGGAGTCCGTTGACGGCCAGCCATCGGGGCGCGCGCCGCATGCGGCCCGAGACAAAGTCGAACGTGCGCCCACCGCCCACACAACGGCGCCGTCCAAGCACTCGGGAAGCGGTCGACCCACTGAGCCTGCTTCAGCGTACCCATTCCGACGAGCACGATTCGACGCCTGCGGGAGCTGAGCTCGCGACTGGAGCCGCTACGCCCGCGAGCTCGCGCTTGCGCGGCGTGCCGGTGTTGCCGACCTTGGCGCCGAGCTAGAACGCGCCCCGGCGGCTGAAGACCGCGGGGACGGTCTTGAGCAGGATGGTCAGGTCGAGGAAGACCGACCACCGCTCCAGGTAGACGAAGTCGAGGCGGACAAGGTCGTCAAAGTCGAGATCGGCGCGGCCCGCCACCTGCCACAGGCCGGTGATGCCCGGGAGCACCAGGTAGCGCTTCTTGTGCCAGGCCTCGAGCCGGTCGAAGTCGCGCTGGGGCAGCGGCCGGGGGCCGACGAGGGACATCTGACCGAGCAGCACGTTGCCCAGCTGGGGCAGCTCGTCGAGCGAGAAGCGGCGCAGGAGGCGCCCGATCCGCGTCATTCGGGGGTCGCGACGGATCTTGAACAGCGCGCCCGACGCCTCGTTGACCGACTCCAGGTCGGCCTGGCGCTGGTCGGCGTCCCGCAGCATCGTGCGGAACTTCCAGCACGCGAACGGCGCGCCGCCGATCCCGGGCCGCACCGAGCGGTAGAGGACGGGCCCGCGCGAGCTGACCTTGATGGCCAGGGCGATGGCCATCAGCGCCGGGCTGAGCACGAGCAGCAGCAGGCTGGAGACCACGAGGTCGAACAGGCGCTTGACCACGTAGTCGAAGCCCTCGAACACCGGCGGCTTGAGCTCGAACAGCGGGACCGACTGGCCGGGCACGAACTCGGCTCGGCTCATCAGGATCTCCATGGTCGACGGCGCCACCCGCACCGTGACCCCCCGCTGGTGGCAGACGTCGACCAGCTCGACGGCCCGCTGCTGGGGGAACTCGGGGTCGGCGATGATGACCTCGTCGACGCGGTGCTCGGCCAGCACGCCGGGCAACTGCTCGAGAACGCCGAGCGAGCGCAGCCCGTTCTGCGGGCGCGGCTTGAGCGAGATGTAGCCCACGACGTTGACCGGGGAGTCGTTGGGCTCGCCCAGCGCGTGGGCGACCGCCTCGATCTGCCGACCCGAGCCGACCAGCACCGCGCGGCGGCCATAGCCGGCGGCCCGCAGCAGGAGCCCGCTGAGCCTCTCGTAGGCCCAGCGGGCCCCGCCGATGTAGACGACGGCGAAGAACAGCGAGCCGTAGAAGATGTAGTAGCTCTGGAAGCGGTCCCCGTTGACCAGCGCGAAGATGACCGCGACCACCATCGTCTGGAACAGGCAGGCCACGATGCGGGTGAACCCGGGCCGCTGCGCGCGATCGGCGTAGAGGTGGGTGCGAGCGAAGAGCAGGACGCAGAGCAGGACGGCGAAGGCAACGCTCTGCTTGGTCCCGATGTAGGCGGCGTGGATCTGGAGATGACCGGCCCGCAGCGCGGACTTCAGGCACAGGGCGGTGAAGATGGCCAGGAACAGCCCGCCGGCGTCAACGCCGACCAGCAGGGCGACGCGGACGGCGCGCCGGAGGGTCTCGGCCCGCAGGAGGAAGCCCAGGACGGGCGGGCGCTTGCGACGGACGTCGCGGTCCGCCAGCGCCACCAGCTCGGAGGGCGCCTCGGGCGCGTCGATGTGAGCTGTCCCCTGGGCCATGCGCTGTTCGCCTACCTATCCCAACGAGGCGATCCGCCAGAAGTAGCGCGCCGGGCGCGCGGGGGCGCCTGGCGCGCGCCAGGCGAGTCGCCGAAGTTCACCAGCCTAGTCGTTCTCTCCACCGTCATCTGGGCGTACCCGCCCAGATCGCACATCCGTCCGCCGCGCGGGATCAGCGCGCCCCGCCGCCGGCCAGAGCCTCCACGCCGGCCAGCTCGATGGTCCGGCGCAGCCCCTCCCGCAGGGGCACCTCGGGCTCCCAGCCGAGGATCTGGCGTGCCCTGGTGATGTCGGGCTGGCGCACCTGCGGGTCGTCGGTGGGCAGCGCCTCGTGAACGATCTCCGAGCGAGCGCCGGTCACCTCGAGGACCGCGCGAGCGAGCTCGAGCAGGGTGTACTCGTCGGGATTGCCGATGTTGACGGGGTCGTGCTCGCCCGACTCGGCCAGCAGCACGATGCCCCGGATCAGGTCGTCCACGTAGCAGAACGACCGCGTCTGGGACCCGTCCCCGAAGACGGTCAGCGGGCGGTCCTGAAGCGCCTGGCGCAGGAAGGTGGGGATGGCCCGGCCGTCGTGGGGGCGCATCCGGGCGCCAAAGGTGTTGAAGATCCTCACGATCGAGGTGTCGACCCCCTGCTGGCGGTGGTAGGCCATGGTCAGCGCCTCGGCGTAGCGCTTTGCCTCGTCGTAGACGCCGCGCGGACCGATGGGGTTGACGTGGCCCCAGTAGGACTCGGGCTGCGGGTGCACCTGCGGGTCGCCGTAGACCTCTGACGTGGAGGCGGTCAAGAAGCGCGCTCGGTGGCGCTTGGCCAGCCCCAACGTGTGATGGGTGCCGTAGGAGCCGACCTTGAGGGTGTGCAGCGGGAGGCGCAGGTAGTCGATGGGCGAGGCCGGCGAGGCCAGGTGGTAGACGAAGTCGACGGGCTCCTGCACCCAGTAGGGGGCGGTGATGTCGAGGTTGAGGTGAACGAACCCGGATTCGCGGATGTGCTCGATGTTGGCCAGCGAGCCGGTCTCGAGGTTGTCCACGCAGATGACGCGGTTCCCGCGGCCCAGCAGCTCGTCGCACAGGTGGGAGCCCAGGAAGCCGGCGCCCCCGGTGACCAGGCAGGTGGCCATGGCGGACAGCCTACCCGCGCCAGGAGCGGCGCAGGACGTGGACGTCGCCCTCCCGGCGCAGCACGCGTTCTGCGCCGAGGTGCTCGAGCAGGGCCTGGGCGTAGCGGCGGCTGGTGCCCAGCTCGTCGCGCAGCTCGGCCACCGTCACGCCGCCCCCCCGAGCCCGGGCCAGCGTCACCACCCGCTCGCGGGCCTGAGCCGCCGCATCGGCGTGCAGGTGCAGACCGCCGCCGAGGCGCACTGCGCGCCCGGTGGCGCGCAGCTCGGCCAGGGCTGCGGCGTCGTCGAGCTCGGCATCGCTCGGTGGGCGCAGGCCGGCCGAGCGCAGGCGTGCCTCGAGCGCCTCGGCGGCGGTCCCGAGCCCGGGGTGGTCCTCGGGCGCCGGCGCGACCGGGGCCGCGCCGCCACCCGGCGCCGTCGACGCGCCCTGCGCCGTCGAGCGATCGGCGGCCGGCAGGGGATGGCCGGGAGCCGCGCGCTCGCGCCGGGCCAGCTCGGCCGTCACCGCCGGTGACGGCCCGTGGCGCGCTGGGTCGGCGTCGACGACGACCCCACCACCCAGGGTTTCGGGTGGCGCGATGCGCCGGACGACCAGGCGATCCCCGTCCACCGCGGCCAGTGGGCGCTCGAGGCGCAGCTGCCAGAAGCGAGCGCCCAGCCCGACGGCGCGGGCGGCGGTCTCGCGCGTACCGTGATGAACCTGGACGCGGGCCCCCGACTCCGGCTCACCCCGGTCGTCGTCGACCCAGCTCAGCGCGGCATCGACGCGGAAGGTCGCCGCGCTGTCGTCGCTCTCACCCAGCACCACGTCGCCCCGGACGATCTGGTCGCGACGGATGCCGGTCAGGTTCACCGCCACGCGCTGGCCCGCAGAGGCGGCGGAAACCGCCAGGTCGTGGACGTGCAGCCCCCGGATGCGACCCCTCAGGGCGCGATCGCCCGAGGCGGGGAGGATCCGGACGGCCTGGCCGCGGCGCAACTCCCCCGACCAGAGCGTCCCGGTGACGACCGTGCCGGCGCCGCGCACGGTGAACGACCGATCGACGTGGAGCCGGATGGCGCCGCCATCGGCGCCGCGGCCGGTCAGCGTCCGCGCCGCGCGCTCCAGCGCGACGCGCAGCGCGTCGACCCCGGCGCCGGTGCGCGACGAGACGGCCAGCGCCTGGATGCCGGGCACCAGCGCGGCGGCCTGGGCCATCGCCGGCGCGGGGTCGCACACGTCGGCCTTGGTCACGGCGACGACGCCGGCCCGCACGCCCAGGGCACGCAGCACGGCCACGTGCTCACGGGTCTGGGGCATGACGCCGTCGTCGGCCGCCACGACGAGCAGGAAGAGGTCGATGCCCGTCGCGCCAGCGACCATGGTGCGCACCAGCCGCTCGTGGCCGGGGACGTCGACCACCGACACCTGGCGCCCCGAGGCCAGCCGCAGCGGCGCGTAACCCAGCTCGATGGAGATCCCACGCTCGCGCTCCTGCGGCAGCCTGTCGGTGTGGTGGCCGGTGAGCGCGGCGACCAGGGCTGTCTTGCCGTGGTCGATGTGCCCGGCGGTCCCCAGGGTCAGGGGCGCGGGATCAGCCATCCAGGGCGGCGCGGACGGTCCGAGCGGCGAGCTCGGCCTCGGCGCCGGTCAGCGTCCGGGGATCCAGGAGCAGGGCCCCGTCGCGGATGCGTCCGAGCACGGGCGGATCGCCAGCGCGCAGCCGGGCGGCGAGGTCGTCGGCCCCGAGCGGAGCCGGGTCGACGCGCACAACGGGCCCGGCCAGCTCGACCAGCGGAAGGGCGCCACCGCCCACCCGCGCGCACGCGGTCACGACCTCGCCGGCCGGTCCGACCGTCGCCGCCATCAGCTCCGCCCGCCGGTCCAGATCTTCCTTGCTGGCGGCCAGCATGGCCAGGACGGGGATCTCCCGGCGCGCGGTCGCCGGATCGCTGTGCAGGCGCAGGGTGGCCTCCAGGGCGGCGAGACCGAGCTTGTCCACCCGCATGGCGCGGGCGAGAGGGTGGGCCCGAGCGCGGGCGACCGCATCGGCGCGCCCGACCAGCAACCCGGCCTGGGGGCCGCCGAGTAGCTTGTCAGCCGAGCAGCAGACCAGCGCCGCCCCGGCACGCACCGACCGGGCGACGCTGGGCTCCTCGGCGAGCGGCCCGGTGCCGTCGACCAGCACGCCCGAGCCGACATCGTCGATGACCGGGGCGCCGAGCGCGCACAGCGGCTCGATCGCCACCTCCTCGACGAACCCCACGGTGCGGAAGTTGGAGGGGTGCACGCGCAGCACGGCCGCCGCGCCCTCCTGCACGGCGCGGGCGTAGTCGGCCACCCGCGTGCGGTTCGTCGTGCCGACCTCGACGAGGCGGCTGGCCGACGCGGCGATCACGTCGGGGATGCGGAACGAGCCGCCGATCTCCACGAGCTGTCCGCGCGAAACGGCGATCGCCCGCCCCGGGCCGCCCAGCGCGGCAGCGGCCAGCAGAGTCGCGGCGGCGCCGTTGTTGACCACCAGAGCCGCCTCGGCCCCGGTCAGCTCGCAGAGCAGGTCGGCGACGTGGTCCTGGCGCGATCCGCGCGTGCCCGACTCGAGGTCGAGCTCGAGGTTCGAGTAGCCCTCGGCCACGCGGGCCAGGGCCTCGCGGGCGGCGACCGGCAGCGGGGCGCGGCCGAGGTTGGTGTGGACGATCACCCCCGAGGCATTGAGCACGCGCTGCAGCGAGGGCCGCTCGCGAGCGGCGAGGAGCTCCCCTGCCCGCGACACCAGGTCTTCGCCGGCGGCCGGGTCGTCCGTCCCGGCTCGCAGCTGGGCCCGGCGCTCCTCCAGGGCCCACCGGGCGGCGGCCACGGCGGCGGGGCGGGGCCCGTCGAGGGCCGCGGCCAGCGCGTGTACGGCCGGCAGGGCGCGCAGTCGCGCGGTCAGGCTGGCGGGCGTCCCGTCACCCACCGGGCCTCACCCTCCGCATCGACCTCTCGCTTCCAGATCGGCGCCTGAGCCTTGACGGCGTCGATGATGGCCCGGGCCCCGGCGAACGCCTCGGACCGGTGCGGCGCGGACACAGCCACGGCCACCGATGGCTCCGACAGCCCGACAGCGCCCACGCGGTGCTCGACCGCGGCCGCGCAGAGCCCGTGCTCGGCGATCGCGGCGGCGGCGATGGCCGCCATGCGCTCCTGGGCCATCTCCGCGTAGGCCTCGTACTCGAGCCGGTCCACCTCCCGCGTCACGCCGAGGAAGCTCACGATCGCGCCGGCGCGCGGATCTTCAACGGCGGCGAGCAGGCCGTCGAGGCTCAGCGGCTCCTCCCTGATGGCGGCGTGGACGGCGCCGGCGCCCCCCGACACCGGGGGGACGAGCGCGAGCTCGTCCCCGGGGCTCAGCGGGTCGGCCCGGCCGGCGTAGCGCCGGTTTACCGCCAGCACCAGCGGCAGGCCGCCGGCCAGGCGCTGGACCCGGTCCAGGGCGTCGCCCACGCTGGCCCCCTCGGGCAGCTCGAGGTTTAGCTCCGGGGCGCCCGCGCGCTCGCGGAGCTGCGCGAAGAGCCGCAGGGTCACCCGCATGGGGATCGAGGCTACCCGGGGCGGCCGATAGCGTCGGACTGACCGTGCCCTCGCTCGCGCGCCCTCTCCTGCTCGCCGCCCGGGCCCGCGAACGCTACGAGCGCCTGCGCGGCCGGAGCCCCGAGCCGCGCGAGGCGCTCATCCGCCGCCTGGCCCCGGCCGGCGCTGGCTGGACGTCGGCTGCATGTGGGGCATCGACGGGGCGCTCTGCTTCTTGGCCGAGGAGGCGGGTGCCCGCTAGGTGACCGGTGTCGACGTCATGGACGCCACGCCCGCCTTCCGGGCCCAGCACGCCCACCAGCGCTCGGCCGTCCGCTTCGTCCGCGGCGATGTCAACGACCCCGGACTGCTCGAAGCGGTCGGCGTCCACGACGAGCCCATGCAGCGGCGGACCGCCGGCACCGCCACCTCGTCGTCGCCCACCCGCGGCTCGTCGGGCAGAGGCTAGGCTCTGGGGCTCGTGCCGACGCGCTCGCAGGACACCCAGGGGGCACCCGAGCCCCAGACCCCGCCCGACCCCCAGGGCACGCCGGAGCCACCTCCGGATCAGCCGCTTGAGCACCCCGACCACGAGCACCGCTTCATCGCCCCCATCGTCGGCGCCGGGGACCCCCGCCGCTTCACCGATGCCGGCATCGAGATCGACGGCATCTACGACGAGTCCGACCTCCCGGCCGACCTCGAGCTCGGCGAGCCGGGCAGCTTCCCGTTCGCCCGCGGCGTGCACCGCGAGATGTACCGCAAGCAGCTGTGGACGATGCGCCAGTACGCCGGCTACGCCTCGGCCCGCGAGTCCAACGAGCGCTACAAGTACCTTTTGGCCCACGGCTCGACCGGTCTGAGCATGGCCTTCGACCTGCCCACGCAGCTGGGCCTGGACTCCGACGATCCCCGTTCGCTGGGCGAGGTCGGGCGCACCGGCGTGGCCATCGACACGGTCGACGACATGCGCACGGCCTTCGACGGGATCCCGCTGGACCAGGTCTCCACGTCGATGACCATCAACGCGCCCGCCTCGGTGCTTCTGGCCCTCTATGAGCTGGTCGGCGAGGAGCAGGGAGTGGCGTCGGAGAAGCTGCGCGGCACCACGCAGAACGACATCCTCAAGGAGTACATCGCCCGGGGCAACTACATCTACCCGCCCGAGGGCTCGATGCGCCTGACCACCGATCTGTTCGCCTACTGCAAGGCCCAGGTCCCCCGCTGGAACACCATCTCGATCTCGGGCTACCACTTCCGCGAGGCGGGGTGCTCAGCCGTGCAGGAGGTCGCCTTCACCCTCTCCAGTGGGATCGCCTACGTGCAGGCCGCCCTCGACGCCGGCCTGGCCGTCGATGAGTTCGGGCCACGCCTCGCCTTCTTCTTCAACGGCCACAACAACGTCTTCCAGGAGGTGGCCAAGTTCCGCGCCGCCCGGCGCATGTGGGCGCACATCATGCGCGACCGCTTCGGCGCCACCGACGAGCGCTCCCAGCGCCTGCGCTTCCACACCCAGACCGGTGGCGTGACCCTGACCGCCCAGCAGCCCGAGAACAACATAGTCCGCGTCGCCCTGCAGGGGTTTGCCGCGGTCTGCGGCGGGACCCAGTCGCTGCACACCAACGGGTTCGACGAGGCGCTGGCGCTGCCCACCGAGCGCGCAGCGAGGATCGCCCTGCGCACCCAGCAGGTCATCGCCCACGAGTCAGGCGCGGCCGACACCGTCGACCCCTTCGCCGGCTCCTACTTCGTCGAGGCGCTCACCGAGGAGGTCGAGACGCGCGCGCAGGAGCTGATGGACAAGGTCGAGGCGCTTGGCGGGTCGGTGGGAGCCATCGAGTTCATCCGGGCAGAGATCGGCGACTCGGCCTGGGGCTACTCCGAGCGCTACCGCCTCGAGCAGGACATCGTGGTGGGGGTCAACGCCTTCGCCGACGAGGCGCTGGAGGTCCCTGAGACCCTGCGCGTGGATCCCGAATCCGAGCGCGACCAGCTCGAGCGCCTGCGCGCCTTCAAGGCCGACCGGGACGACGAGCTGGTCCAGCGGCGGCTCGAGGAGCTGCGCGAGGCCGCCCGCGGCACCGACAACCTGATGGCCCCGATCAAGCACGCGCTCGCCGATCGCTGCTCGATGGGCGAGGTGTGCGGGGCGATGCGCGACGTCTTCGGCGTCTACCGATCGGGAGAGTGAGCGTCCGCCGGCCCGAGCCTCAAGGCCAGGGCGTCTGCGCCCCTGACGAGGTGGCGCGGTTTCGCCGCTACCTCGAGAGCGCGGGGGGCCCTCACATCCCGCATCGGGAGGGTCTCGCCGCGGCCCTCCGCCGGCCGGTGCCGGTTGGCCTCCGGCCATACCTGCGCCGCTGGGCCACCCAGGCCGTCGCCCCGTGGGCCAGGGCAAGGGCGGTGCGGGACACCGCTGCGCCCGCCCGGCTCCACCTCGCGTGTGGCTCCAACTACAAGCCCGGCTGGGTCAACGTCGACCTGCTCGGGACGCACGTCGACGTACCGCTCGATCTGAGCCGCGGGCTGCCGTGGCTCGACGGTTCCGTCGCGGCGATCCTCCACGAGCACTACCTCGAGCATCTGAACCTCCGTCAGGCCCACGCACTGACGACGGAGTGCCATCGCGTCCTGCACCCCGGCGGCGTTCTTCGCATCGGGGTTCCCGATGCCCGGGCCTGCCTGCGCGCCTACTGCGGGGAGGAAAGCGAGGCGCAGTGGATTGCCGGGCGGCCCGCACCACTGCTGGCCGTCTCCGAGCTTGTCTACGAGCACGGGCACCAGTCCGTGTGGGACGCGCGGACCCTCGAGCTGCTGTGCCGATCCGCAGGGTTCTCCGCGGCGGCACCACGGGAGTTCGGTACCGGTCTGTTGCAGCCCAACGGCGACAGCGAGAACCGCCGCGGTTGGACGCTCTACGTCGAGGCAGTTCGTTCTCCCTAGACGAGCAGTCATCTAGGATCCCCGCCCGCTCATGCGCGAGAAGGCGGCCGAGACCTACGAGCAAAAGCTGGCTCGGCTCGAGGAGCTGCGCCAGGCCGCCGCGCACTCCGCCCCCGAGGCCGAGGCCAAGCAGCACGAGCGCGGCAAGCTCACCGCGCGAGAGCGAGTCGAGAAGCTGCTGGATCCTGGCTCCTTCCAGGAGCTTGACACCTTCGTGCGCCACCGCACCCTCGAGTTCGACATGCAGCGCAACCGGCCGTGGGGCGACGCCGTGGTCACCGGGCATGGCACCATCGAGGGCCGCCGCGTGTGCGTCTTCTCCCAGGACTTCACGGTGTTCGGCGGCTCCCTCGGCGAGGTCATGGCCGAGAAGATGTGCAAGATCATGGACCTGGCGGCCAAGATCGGCTGTCCGGTCATCGGCATCAACGACTCCGGGGGGGCGCGCATCCAGGAGGGGGTCGTCTCCCTGGGGGCCTACGGGGACGTGTTCGTGCGCAACGTCCGCTGCTCGGGAGTGATCCCCCAGATCTCGCTGATCATGGGGCCGTGCGCCGGGGGTGCTGTCTACTCGCCGGCCATCACCGACTTCATCTTCATGGTCAAGGAGACCTCGCACATGTTCATCACCGGCCCCGACGTCATCAAGACCGTCACCGGGGAGGAGACGACCTTCGAGGAGCTGGGCGGCGCCATGACGCACAACACCAAGTCCGGCGTTGCCCACTTCGCCTCAGAGGACGAGGAGGCGTGCCTCCAGGACTGCCGCTACCTGTTCAGCTTCCTGCCCTCCAACAACCTCGAGTCCCCGCCGCGGGTGCTGCCCACCGACGACCCCGACCGGATGGACGAGGCGCTGGATCGGGTCGTGCCCGACAGCCCGAACAAGCCCTACGACATGCGCGACGTCGTGCGCCTGGTGGTGGACGATGGCGAGTTCCTCGAGGTCCACGAGCACCACGCCCGCAACATCATCTGCGGCTTCTCCCGGCTCGACGGCTACGCCATCGGCATCGTGGGCAACCAGCCGGCGGCGCTGGCCGGCGTGCTGGACATCGACGCCTCGGCCAAGGCGGCCCGCTTCGTGCGGACGTGCGATGCCTTCAACATCCCCATCCTGACCCTGTGCGACGTGCCGGGCTTCCTGCCGGGCACCGCCCAGGAGTGGGGCGGGATCATCCGTCACGGAGCCAAGCTGCTCTATGCCTTCACCGAGGCGACCGTTCCCAAGATCACCGTGATCACCCGCAAGGCCTACGGGGGCGCCTACGACGTCATGTCCTCCAAGCACCTCCTGGCCGACTTCAACTTCGCCTGGCCAACCGCCGAGGTGGCGGTCATGGGCCCGGAGGGCGCGGTGAACATCATCTACCGGCGCGACATCGCCTCCAGCCCCACACCCGACGAGCGTCGGGGCAAGCTCATGGACGACTACAAGGCCCGCTTCGCCAATCCGTACGCCGCCGCCGAGCGCGGCTACATCGACGACGTGATCGTCGCCCACGAGACGCGGCCCAAGATCATCGCCGCCCTGCGCACGCTGCTGACCAAGCGCGAGCCCGGGCCCCAGCGCAAGCACGGGAACATCCCGCTGTAGCGAAGGCACGCCCGACCCGGGGTCGCCAGGAACCCCAGGCGCCTCAGAGCCGGACGTGCTGCCCGGTGACCCGACCGGCGCGATGCGCCTCCAGCACCGCCGCGGCCACGGCCAGGTCCTGGATGGCCAAGCCCGTCGAGTCGAACAGGGTCACCGTCCGGGCGTCCCCGCGTCCGCGCGCGTCACCCGCCAGCACCGCGCCGAGCTCGATCACCTGCCGGCGGTCGAGCCGGCCGGCGGCCACCGCCCCGGTGATCTCGCCACCGTGGACGGCCTGCTCCCACTCGTCGCAGAACACCTGACAGCCAGCCACCGCATCGACCGTGGCCTCGGCCTTGCCCGGCCCGTCGGCGCCCAGCATGTTCAGATGAAGCCCGGGACGCAGGTCGGCGGCGTCGACGACGGGATCGGAACCCGGCGTGATAGCGCAGACGACGTCGCAGGCCAGGGCATCCTCGCGGGCCCCGGGCGACCAGCCCAGCTCGGCCGCCAGCGCGGCGGCGGCCTGGGGCCGCGGATCACAGCAGATCCCCGGCCCGTAGCCGGCAGCGATCAGGCAGCGCGCGGCCCAGGCGCCATGGAGACCGCAGCCGATCACGCCAACCGTCCTGGCGGTCTCGCAGGCCAGCGCGGCGGTGGCCACCGCCGCCGCCGCGCCGGTGCGCAGCGCCGTCACCCCACGGGCGTCCATCAGCATCAGCGGCTGGCCGGTCGTCGCATCGGAGAGGCAGATGACCCCGGCAACGGTCGGCTGGCCGGCAGCCGCGGCGTCGGGGAACGAGCAGATCCACTTCATCAGCGCCAGCCCGTCGCCGCGGGCGGGCATGGCGCGGAAGTCGCCGTAGGGCGGGCACGGCAGGTAGACCTTGGCCGACATGGACCAGTCGCCGCGGTGGTGGCGGACGAAGCCCTCCCGGACGCGCGCGATCGCCTCGGCGGGATCAACGGCCGCGAGCACGGCGTCGTGGTCGATCACCGGCAGCTCGGGCATCGTCTCCACGATGACACGCGCCCGCCACGCGTCGGGGACGCGGGGAAGGCGTCGGGGACACGGGGAAGTCCGGGCCGACGGGGGGTGGCCGACGCGGGGTGGCCGACGGGGGGTGGCCGACGGGGGTGGCCGACATCCGGGCCTGTTCTTCGCCCAAGCGGCGAACAACTGGCCCAGAAGTTCAACGCGGTCCCCGAGCTGGCCGGGCGCGCCTGAGCGATGAGGAACAGCCGGACGCGGGTCCCCCCCCCCCCCCGCATCTAGTGGCCCCTCCCGCAATCCGCTGACCCTTGGACGGCCCCGGTTGACCGCCACTGCTGCGTCCTCGGATCTCGGAGCACCTCCGGTATTCCTCCGATCCTGCTCCTTGCCTGGCGCCCCCCGGGCCTCGCCCAACGGCGCATGGACTTCCGGGATGAACCGCTAGCCTCCGCGCCGTGAACCGCCGGCCCAGGCTCGCCATCGTCGGCCCGGCCGCCTCACCGGTCGAGGCCGCCGCGGTCGTCGCCACCCTCGAGCGCTTCATGCGCGACACCGCTCCGCCACCGGCGCCGGCGGCCGTGCCCCGTGATCGCTGGGTGCGCACCGCGCGCCTGGAGGCGGTGGGCGCCGGCGGGGCCGGCGCGGCGCCCTGGGGCGACCGGCATCCCTGGGGCTGAGTCCGCCGCGCCGGCGTCTCCGAGCCACCGCGCGCCCGGAGCAGGTCCGCCGCGCACGCGTCCCGGTGCGACCCGCGCGCCCCGGGGCCGACGCCTGGTCACATAGACTGCCGCGCCGCATGTTCAGCAAGGTGCTGGTGGCCAACCGCGGCGAGATCGCCGTCCGCGTGATCCGGGCCCTCGAGGAGATGGGGATCGCCAGCGTGGCGGTCTACTCCGAGCTCGACCGCGACGCCCTGCACGTCACCCGCGCCGACGAGGCCTACCTTCTCGGACCCGCCCCGGCCAGCGAGAGCTACCTCAAGGTCGACCGCATCCTCGCGGCGGCCCTCCAGTCCGGCGCCGAGGCGATCCATCCGGGCTACGGCTTCCTGGCTGAGAACGCCGCGTTCGCCCGCGCCTGCGAGGAGGCCGGCATCGTGTTCATCGGGCCCGGAGCAGACGCGATCGAGGCGATGGGCTCCAAGACCCGCGCCCGGGAGCTGATGCGCGCGGCCGGCGTGCCCATCGTGCCCGGCACCACCGAGGCCGTCGCCGACGTAGGGGCGGCCCGGAAGATCATCGCCGAGGACATCGGCTACCCGGTGGCGGTCAAGGCGGCCGGCGGCGGCGGCGGAAAGGGCTTTCGCGTGGCGCTCGACGAGGACGCCCTCGAGGGCGCCTTCGAGGGATCGGCGAGGGAGGGGGAGAAGTTCTTCTCGGACCCCACGGTCTACCTCGAGCGCTACCTCCCTGATCCCCGCCACGTCGAGGTGCAGGTCTTGGCCGACCGCCACGGCAACGTCATCCACCTGGGCGAGCGCGACTGCTCGGTCCAACGCCGCCATCAGAAGCTGATCGAGGAGTCCCCGGCACCCGCGGTGGACGAGGCCCTGCGCGCGCGCATCGGCGCGATCGCCACCGACGCCGCCGCCGCGGTCGACTACGTCGGCGCCGGCACCATCGAGGGGCTGCTGGCCAACGGCGAGTACTTCTTCCTGGAGATGAACACCCGGGTCCAGGTGGAGCACTGTGTGACCGAGATGACCACGGGAATCGACATCGTCAAGGAGGGCATCCGCGCCGCGGCCGGCGAGCCGCTGTCGGTGAGCCAGGAGGACGTCGTGCTCCGCGGGCACGCGATCGAGTGCCGCATCAACGCCGAGGTGGCGGCCAAGAACTTCGCTCCCGCCCCGGGGCAGATCGGCGCCTACCGCGAGCCCAGCGGCCCCGGCGTGCGGGTCGACTCGGGTGTCGGCCCCGGCTCGGAGATCTCTCCGATGTATGACCCGATGGTGGCCAAGCTCATCGTGTGGGACGCCGATCGCGACCAGGCCACCGCCCGGATGCTGCGCGCGCTGGGCGAGTACGAGATCGGGGAGCTGCGGACCCTGATCCCCTTCCACCGCGCCCTGCTGGCCAGCGAGCAGTGGCAGCGGGCCGAGACCTGTCGCGACCTGGTCGAGGATCGGGCGTGGCTGAAGGCGACCGACCAACCTGACCAACCGCCGACGACCGACGGGGAGGACGAGGAGGCGGGCGAGAAGGTACAGCGCAGCTACCTGGTCGAGGTCTCGGGCCGGCGCTTCGACGTGCGCGTCATCGGCGAGCCGCCGCCCATCACCGCGCCCGGCGCCGCCGCGGCCAACGGCACCACCGCCCGGCGCCCGCCCCGGCGCGCTGAGCGGTCGGGCGGTGGGGGTGGGGGCGGCGACGCCCTCGTCTCGCCCATCCAGGGCACGGTGCTCAAGGTCGGCGTCGAGCCGGGTGCCGCCGTGGAGGAGGGCGCGCTGATCGCCGTGGTGGAGGCCATGAAGATGGAGAACGAGATCACCGCCCACAAGTCGGGCACGGTGGCCGAGCTGCCCATCGCCGTCGGCGCCTCGGTGGCGACGGGAGACACCCTGGCCGTCATCACCTCGCCGGCGGAGTGACGTCTACCGTCTGGGTCGCCGGACCCGACGAGGCCGAGGCCGTGGCGCGGCTGCTCGTCGAGTTCCGCGACTGGCTCGGGGAGGGCTGGCCGTCGGACAACGCGATCCTCGCCTCGGTCGAGCGGCTCATCGAACGGCCCGACACCGAGTACCTCCTGGGCACGCCGCACGACGATGCCCCGCCGGCGGGAGTCTGCCAACTGCGCTACCGCGGCTCGGTGTGGACGGCGAGCGACGACTGCAACCTCGAGGACCTCTTCGTGCGCACCGGCGCGCGCCGCGGCGGGCTGGGAAGGGCGCTGGTCGCCGGGGCGCTGCACCGGGCGCGAGCCCACGGCTGCCGACGCGTGGAGCTGGACGTCAACGAGGCGAACGCTGGGGCGGTGACCCTCTACGAAGGGTTCGGCTTCGACGCCCGGGCCCAGCCCTGGAGCGGGCGCAACCTTCTCATGCGCCGCCGGATCGAGGAGGAGTAGAGCCGGCAAGCCGCGCGACGTTTTCGGCGTGCAGCCGACGCTGCTGCGCCGAACGACGGTCAGCGGGCAGCGGCGCGCCGGCGCCGTCGGCCTCCAGCGCCTCCAGGTAGACGAGATCCTGCTCCCAGATCGAGCGGGCGCCGTCCACGGGCAGAGGCGCGCCGTGGCCCGGGACGACGTGGCTTACCCGGTCCAGCAGGGAACCCAGACGCTCGAGCGTCTCCCGGTAGGCGATCAGAGACCCGCCGCGGCCCAGGGTCGGTATCTCCACCGGCGAGAGAAAGTCGCCGCAGACCAGGACGTGGGCCCAGGCCACGAGCACGGCGAGCCCGTCGGCCGTGTGACCGTTCGCCGGGTGCAGCTCGAGCTCGCGGTCGCCGAGCGAGAGCCGTCCGGGCACCGGCAGGACCTGCACGGCGCCGAGGCCCAGCGGGCGCTGACGCGCGACGTAGTGGGCGACGTCGAAGGCCCGCAGCTCGCGCTGGGCGACGCCCGGCTCGTCACGCAGCCGGGCGGCGGTGGGCTCCCCGGCACCCAGGGCGGCATCGGGGAAGGCCAGGGGACCGAGTAGGTGATCCCAGTCGCCGTGGGTCGCCAACAGCCCCCGGACCCCGAAACCCGCCTGGGCGGCGACCGACGCGAGCCCGTCGAGCTCATCGGGCAGGACGGGAGAGTCGATCAGCAGCGCCTCCTCGCGACAGCGCACCAGGGTCGCGGTGGTCTGCCACATCCGGCTGACCACGACGACGACGTCGGGGTGCAGCGCCAAGACGCGCACGGGGCGCGGCGCGGGCTAGGCGGCGCCCAGCAGCCGCGCGGCCTCGAGCAGCGTCCTGACCTCGGCGTCGGGCTTCTTCTGGCCGGGCTGCAACGCCTGCTTGTTGCGGTTGACCCAGATGACCGGCACCTTGAGCTTCAGGCACGGCTCGACATCGTAGTGATAGTCGGAGCCGACGTGGACCCAGCCCTTGCGCCCACCCATGCGACGCTCGCACTCCTTGAAGTGGGCGGGCTCGGGCTTGTAGGCGCGAACCTGCTGAGCGGTGACCACGAGATCGAAGTCGACGGGGATGTGGCGCCGGGTCTGGCCCAGCAGCTTGTCGTCGACGTTGGAGATCAGACCCAGCGAGAACTTCTTGATGAAGCGGTGCAGCTGGGTGTTGGTCTCCTTGAACGGCCGCCAGCGCTGGAGGGAGTCGGGCAAGAAGCCCGAGCGCGATGGCTCCAGCGGCCACCCCAGCTCCTTGGAGATGCGCACCGCGGTCCGGCGCAGAACCTCGGCGTAGAGCTCGTAGGAGCCCGCCTTGATCTCCTGCTGGACGGTATGAAACAGCGGGATCAGCTCGTCGCGCTCGATGGTGAACCCGTCGCGGGCCGCCTCCTTGGCGAAGGCGTCGTAGGCGCCGGTCTCCCAGTCGATCAGGGTGCCGTAGACATCGAAGGAGACAAAGGTGGGGGTCTTGGGGATGGCCATGGGGAGGGCGGGGATGATGGCACGTGGCCTCTTGACAGATTCGAACGGGCCGAGGCCGTTGGGCTAGAGTGCCCCGCCGTCGATGGACCTCCTCGAGTACCAGGGCAAGCAGCTGCTCGCCCGGCACGACGTTCGCGTTCCAGCGGGAAGCTATGCCAGCTCGGTCCCCGAGGCGGTCTCTGCCGCCGAGGAGCTCGGGTTCCCCGTCGCGCTCAAGGCGCAGGTCCTGATCGGGGGGCGGGGCAAGGCCGGAGGGATCAAGCTGGCCTCCGACATCGATGAGCTCGAGGGCCATGCCAAGGCGATCCTGGGCATGGACATCCGTGGGCTGACGGTGCACGAGCTGTGGATCGAGCGCGCTTCCGAGATCGAGGCCGAGCTCTATGCGTCGGTGGTCTTCGACCGGTCGGCCCGTGCACCCCTGGTGCTGCTCTCCACTCGCGGCGGAATGGACATCGAGGAGGTGGCCGCTCAGGAGCCCGACGCGATCGCCCGGCTGCACGTGGACCCGCTGATCGGCTTTCAGGACTTCCACGCCCGGCGCCTGGCCTACGGGGCCGGCGTCGACGCCGACATCGTGCGCGCGGTGGGCACGATGCTGCACAAGCTCTACGACGCCTTCGTGGCCGAGGAGGCGATGCTCATCGAGGTCAACCCGCTGATCGTCACCCCGGCGACCGAGCAGGGAGTCCGGGCGGTGGTGGCCCTCGACGCCAAGGTCACCCTGGACGACAACAGCCTCTTCCGCCACCCCGACAACGCCGCGCTGCGCAATCCCTCGGCCGAGGACCCGCAGGAGCGCATGGCCTCAGAGCGCGGCCTCACCTACGTCAAGCTCGGGGGCGACATCGGCATCCTCGGCAACGGCGCCGGCCTCGTCATGTCCACCCTCGACGTCGTCGCCCAGGCTGGGGGCGCCCCGGCGAACTTCCTCGACGCCGGCGGCGGCTCGAAGGCCGACGCCATCGTCGCCGCCGTCGAGGTGATCCTGTCGGACCCCAACGTCCGCGCCGTGCTGTTCAACATCTTCGGCGGCATCACCCGCTGCGACGAGGTGGCGCGGGGACTGGTCGAGGCCTTCGCGACCGTCGAGCCGACCGTCCCCTTCGTCGTGCGCCTCGACGGCACCAACGACGAGGCGGGACGTGAGCTGCTGGCCGAGGCCGACCTGGCCGGCGTCCACATCGAGGCGACGATGCTCGGGGCGGCCGCCCGGGTGGTCGAGCTGGCCCGCGGAGAGGGCTCGGCGTGAGCGTCCTGGTCGACGGCGAGACCAGATTGGTGGTCTCGGGCATCACCGGTCGCGAGGGCTCCTTCCACGCCCTCAGCAACCGCAGCTACGGCACCGACGTCGTCGCCGGCGTGACCCCGGGCAAGGGGGGCCAGGACGTCGAGGGGGTCCCTGTGTTCGACACCTTCCGGGAGGCGGTGCACGAGGCCGGGGCCAACACCGCCATGGTCTTCGTCCCGCCGCGCTTCGCCGCCGACTCCGTGCTGGAGGCCGCCGATGCCGGCATCGGGCTGGCCGTCTGCATCACCGAGGGAATCCCTGCGCACGACATGCTCAGGGTCTACACGCACCTGCACCGGGGTCCGACGCGTCTCGTGGGGCCCAACGGCCCCGGGGTGCTCTCCCCGGGACGGGCCAACGTCGGGATCATCCCGGCCAGCTTCTTCTCGCCGGGCAACGTGGGCCTGGTGTCGCGTTCGGGCACCCTGACCTATCAGGTGGGCAACGAGCTGGCCCAGCGCGGCTTCGGCAATTCCACCATCGTGGGCATCGGGGGCGACCCCGTGGTGGGCTCCTCGTTCATCGACGTCATCGGCCTCTTCCAGGACGACCCCGAGACCGAGCTGATCGTCATGTGCGGAGAGATCGGCGGCGACGAGGAGGAGCGCACGGCCGACTTCATCTCCGCCAACGTGACCAAGCCGGTGATCGGCTACATCGCCGGCTTCACCGCGCCCCCGGGGAAGACCATGGGCCACGCCGGGGCGATCGTCTCTCGAGGCCAGGGCACGGCGGCGGCCAAGGCCGAGGCCCTCGAGGCCCGCGGGGTGCGAGTCGGGCGCACCCCCACCGAGGTGGCGGAGATCGCTGCCGAGACCCTGTCGGCCTAGTGGTCATCCCGGGAGTCCGTGCGCCCTGGGGCGAGACCCGGGGGCCGCCTGGCAAGGACGCAGGATCGAATGGGGCACCGCCGGTGGTCCGGCGGTATTCCGAGATCCGAGGACGCAGCATGGCGATCAACCGGGGCCGACCAAGGGTACGTGCGGAGTTGCGGGAGGGACGACTAGCACCGGCGGCGTAGTCGGGCGGCCGGGCCGCCAACCGGGCGTTTGGGGCGTCGCCCGACTCCGCCCGTAAGCTCCGTCCGTCGGCGGGGCAACGGTCCAGGCCAGTTCAGCGGCGCCGGCCACGGTTACCATGGCCCCGCGGCCCCGGCGGTTGCTCTTGACGACGTCACGCCTGCCCACCGACTCGCTCGTGATCGACAGCGTCGAGTGGGATCGCCTGCGCGGCGCGCGAGCTCTCGTGCGCCTGATCGGCACGGCAGGCGCCCAAGCTTCCCGCCGGGCGGGTGCGCCTCAGCCTGGACAGCCGAGCGCGGAGCTACCGGTTCGAGAGCCTGCCGCCTCTCGGCGGCCACACTCAAGGGCCAGGCCCGTGGTCGGCCGCCTTCGAGCTGCCCCGGAAGCTCCTCCCGCTGTTGGAGCGGGGAGCGTCCGTTCAGATCGGTCGGCTCGTGGTTGCCGTACCCGGCTCCGAGGGGCGGTCCGGACGCGGGTCGGCGAGGGCCGACGAATATGCGCCGGTCGACGTTCCTGCGGTCCTGGCGCCCTCGGCCGGAGCACCGGACCCAGCGAGCAGCGTGCCCGCCGGAGACCGAGCCGTCGAGGCGGAGCCCGACTTCGTACCCGCCACACCGGTACCGGATCCGCTGATGACACGATCCGCAGCCGAGGCCGCGCCGCCATCCGGGGAGACCGGGGGTGACGTCGAGGACGCGCAGCTGGCCCTGACGTCGGTGACCGACCTGTTGGCGGGCCTGCGCACGCGCCTGAAGCGCTCGGTCGGCGAGCGCACCGAGCTCGAGAGCCGGGTCGGCGCCCACGAGCTGTCGCTTGAGGCGATGGAGGGCCGGGTGCACCACGAGCGTCGCCTGCGCGAGGAGGCCGAGGCGCGTGCCGTCGCCACCTCACGTGAGGCCCAGGCCGGTACGACGGGCCTGCGCCAGCGACTGGACAGCGCGCGCGCCGAGATCGGCCTCCTCAACGAGGAGGCTGATCGCCTCCGCGACGAGCTGGGGCGCAGTTGCGCCCATCTCGGCGCCCTGCGCGCCGAGCGCGACGGCCTGGGTCAGCTCGTCGCGCGCTCGGGCGGAGAGCTGGCGGCCCGCTTGGCGGAGCTCGAGCTCGCCCTGGGAGAGCTGCGCCGGGAGACCGAGAGGCTGACCGGCCAGCTGGCTGTCGAGCAGTCGGCCCGGGCCACCGTCGAGCGCGAGCTGTCCGCCGAGCGCAGTCAGCTTGCCTCCGTGCGGCAGCGTGAAGCGACAGCGGCTCACGCGGCCGCCGCGCTGCAGCGCCAGCTCGACGAGCTCGGCCGACGATCCGAGCAGCTCCACGGCGCCTTCGCGGAGGCCGACCGGCGGGTCGAGCTCGACGAGCAGAGCCGCAGGTTCGAGGACTCCCAGCAACGGCTGGATGAGCTGTCAGTCCAGCTGGATGCCGCCCGCAGCGAGGCCGACGACCTGCGCAAGCGCGAGGTGGACTCCGCGCGCATCGTGGCCGAGATCGTCGACCGGGACGGCGCCGCCCTCAACCACGCCGAGCACCAGACGGCCGAGAGCCGCCAAGCCGTGGTCGCCGCCCAGGCGCAGGCGGGAGCTCTGGAGGGTGAGCTGGCCGATGAGCGTTCGCGCTTCGGACGACAGACCTCGGATGTCGAGGAGCGGCTGGCCAGCGTCTCCGACCAGCTCGCCTCGGTGGCGGGAGAGCTCCTGGAGCAGCTCGAGTCAGAGCAGCAGGCCCGCGCGGCGGCCGAGACCGAGCGCGACGATGCCCACCCAGGGCAGCGGCGGGCAATCGCGGTGCTGGCCGAGCGTGCCACCGAGTCCGACCGCGCCGGCGCCGGCTACGCGCGCATGCAGCAGGCCATGGTCGAGCTGCAGGAGCAGGTGGAGGGGGTGCGTGACCACACCGAGGACGGCGAGCGCCGCCCCGCGGCCGCCGACCAGTCCATCGCCCGGCTCCCGCCCGACGAAGGCGATCCCGCCAAGCCCCCGGCCGAGGCCTGGGCCGACGCCGTCCCCGAGCCCCTGCGCGCCCCGCAGTCCGAGCACGCTGCCAACGCGCCGGCGCCGCCCGACGTGGGCATGCTCGTCCGGCTCAAGCACGAGCGCGAGGAGCTCGAGCGCAAGCTTGCCCCCTTCGAGGAGGTTCACAAGGGTCCCGAGGGCGAAGAACGCGCTCCAGTTGTGTGTGTAGAGCAGCGCCGCGAGGGTCACCGAGAACAGCCACGTAGCCCCGCCGACCGTCCACGAAGACGCGTAGCCACGCACCGGTGGCCAGCAGGCAGAGGAGGATGACCAGGGCGTACATCCGGGTCTCGGTGGCGTAGCCGGTGAGGAACGGATCCAGCGCGAACAGGCCGGCGGCGATCCAGCCCGTGCGCCGGCCGAAGACCCCGCCGGCGGCCCAGAAGGCGGCGGGAACGCTCAGCTGGGCGGCAAAGAGCGAGAGGAGATGGGTGTGGCCCTCGCTGCCACCGACCAGCCTCATCCAGCCGGCCAGGATCATGTAGTACAGCGGCGGCGAGCCATCCTGGCGCAGCACGCCCGGTATGGCGAGCAGGTGATGGCGCGCGATCCCCACCGAGAGCCCCTCGTCGATCCAGTAGTGCACGCCGATGTGCTCGGAGCGGATCAGCGCGGAGATCGCGGTGATGGCGGTGAGGCCGGCGACGACGGCCAGCGGCATGCGCCAGCTCACCGGGACGGTGGCGTAAACCCGCCGAGCCAGGAACGGCGGACGGGGAGCGACGGCCGTGGCCATCCGCGGCAGGATAGACAATGGCCCCGTCCGGCCGAGGGGCTCGATCGCCCGTGGGAACTGGGGATTCAGGCGGTTTCGAGCTCCCCGCGCCCCACCCGCCGCCGGGTGCGCAGGGTGATCCCCGCGCGAGCCACGGCGGCCCCGGCCAGCACGAGCACCCAGGGCTCGAGCGGCAGGCGGAAGCGCGGCGTCTCGACGCTGATCAGCAGCTCGCTGATGGCCAGCAGCGCCGCGGCGATCCAGACGAAGCCCGGCAGTCGCCGGGGGGCACCCGAGGCCGCGCCCGCCACGGCCAGCAGCGCCAGGACCCAGAAGCCAGCCGCGTCGACGATCGCCCACGTGCTCGATGCCAGACCGCTCGCGGGTCCGGTCCGCTCGGTCTGGGCCAGGCCGTGCAGGTCGAGCAGCCTGAGGGCGTTGTTCCCAGCGACCGTCAGCGGATAGAGCGGGTGCCGACCCACATAGCTCAGAGCGTCGTTGAGCAGGCCGGCCTGAAACGCGGGCTCAGATCTGGCCGTCATCGCGCGTCGCAGGGCGGGCTCCGACGGCAGGGCGGCGAGCTCCCGGAAGCCCGCGGGATTCTCCCTGTCGCGCGCCGACGCCGCGTTGTAGGAACCCAGGAGGGTCCCGCCGGCCTCGTCGGAGACGGGGATGAAGCGGTGAAAGACCGTCGCGTTGCGCACGCTCCACGGCGCCACCACGACCACGACGGCGAGCACCGCGACGGCCGCGGGAGCCAGCGCCGCGCCGCTCGCGCGGGTCCGTCGCCGCGGTCGATCCGAGTCGTCGGGGACGCGGGGTCCGCGCGTGGGGCGCAGGCCGACGAGCAGCGCCGGCAGCAGGACCACCCCGTTGGCGCGGGTCAGCCACGCCGCGCCGGTCAGGGCTCCGGCCGCCAGCGCCCAGCCGAGCGCAGGCCCGGCGGTAGGCCGGTCAAGCCGGGCGATGGCCGCGCGCCCGCGAAGCGCGCAGAGCAGGACGCCGAGCTCGAGGACGACGAGCAGGGGCTCGGAGAGCAGGGAGGTGCCGACCGTCACCCAGGGTGGGTAGATCGCCGCCAGGCCCAGCGTCGCCAAGCCCGCCGTGGTCCCCAGCAGCGATCGGGCCAGCAGGGCGATAAGGGCGACGGCGGCGGTCCCCACGGCGGCGAGGAGGAGGCGGTCGGCGGTGACGGGGTCGGAATGGCCGGCCAGCGCGTCGATGCCGCCCAGCAGGTAGGGCAGGGCCGGCGGCCGGTAGGCCGTGGCCCGGCCGTCGACTTCGGGGTAGGACCCGGTCGCAGCGATCCCCCGGGCGAGGTGGTCGTAGGCGTGCGCGTCCCCGTCGAGCCGGTACCCCGGCGTGGCCACGACGTAGCCGACCCGCAGCCCCAGCGCGAGCACTAGCACGGCGCAGGCGAGAAGGCGTACGCGGCGGGACATCGCGGCAGTGTTCCGTACCGGGGCGCGCTGCGATCCTGGCTGCCGTGCTCGGGCTGCTCGTGGTCACGCTGGCTGTGCTGATCGCCGCGGCACTGGCCGGCGCGGCGATCTGGGCAGCGGCCGGCTGGACCCGCGGGCGCTGCCTCGCACCGGCCGTCGGCCTGGCGGCGCTCCTGCTCGTGGCGGCCGAGGCGGTCCGCCTCCCAGGCGGGGCGACGACGGCAACGGTCGCCTGCGGCGCCCTCGTCTTGGGCGGGGCCGGCGCGCTCGCCCGCCCCGCGTGCCGGGCCGGACGGGCAACGCGCCAGGCGACCCTGATGGCCGGCGCCTCCGCCGGGCTGGCCCTCCTCCTCGCCGGCCTGCCGTTCCTGGCCAGCGGCCGGACGGGGATCCTCGGGGTAGGCGACGACAACGACATGAGCGTCCATCTGACCACGGCGTGGGCTCTGGTCCACGGCATTCCCGACTCGCCGAGCCTCGCCGGCCACGGCTACCCGATCGGCCCGCACGCCCTCGTTGCCGTGCTGGGCCAAGGCCTCGGCGCGAGCCTGCCCGATGGCTTCACCGCGCTGGCCCTCGCGGCACCGGTGCTGGCCGCCGTCGCGGCGCTGGCCGCCCTGGACGCGCTGCGTCCCGTGCTGCGGGTCCCGGTCGCGGCGCTTGTCGGACTGCCCTACCTGATGGTCGCCTACCTGGCTCAGGGTTCGTTCAAGGAGCAGCTCGAGGCCCTGCTGGTGCTGGCCTTCGCCCTCGCCCTGCGCACCATTCTCGCCCGACCGTCGGAGCCCGAGGCGGCCGAGCAGGCCCGGCCGGGGCGGGTGCGCCAGCTCCTGGCCGCCGGCCAGCCGGGAACGCCGCTGGGCGTTCTCGCGGCCGCCACCCTTGTCGTCTACAGCATTCCCGGGCTCGCCTGGCCGATCGCCGGCGCAGGGGCTGCCGGTGCGCTGACCCTCGCCCGGCACCGGCGGAGCGCCCGAGCGCTGGCCCGCCGCGCCGCCGCGCCAGCGCTGGGCGCCGGGCTCGTCGTGGCCGTCGTGGTGCTCGCGGAGGCCGGCCGGCTGGGTGGCTTCGGCGGCTCCTCGTTCGCCCACGAGCCCGCCGGTGGGCTGGGGAACCTGTTCGCCCCCATCCCGCCCTGGGAGGCCCTGGGCATCTGGCTGCGCCCCGACTTCCGCCTGGCCCCACATCCGGCGCTGCTGCGCCTGGGACCGGCGCTGGCGGCCAGCGGTCTCGGGCTGTGGGCGCTGAAGGACTGGCTGGGCCGCGGCGAGTCAGCGGTGGTCGGCGTGATCGCCGGGGGGGCGGTGATCGCCGGGGTGGTGGCGGCCACGCGCAACCCCTACGACGCGGCCAAGCCTCTGGCCGTCCTGGCGCCCCTGGTCATCCTCGTCCTGGCCGGCGCCCTGCGCCCGGGAGAGGGACGGGCCGCCGGTGTCCGCCGGGCGGTAGGCGCGGTGCTGCTCGCCCTGGCGGCGGCGTCGAGCGTGCTCGTGCTGCGTGACGCGCCGATCGGACCGGCCGCTCACACCGACGGCCTGGAGGCCCTCCGCCGCCAGCTCGGCTCGGCACCGACGCTGTACCTGGGCACCGACGACTTCGCCCCGTGGGCCCTTCGGGGCGTGGTCGTGGCCCGCCCGGTGGCCCTCTACCCCAGCTGGACGGTGCCGCTGCGCGCCGACGTCCCCTACCGGGGAGGCGGCGCCGTGCATCCCGGTCTCATCGACGCAGCGACCTTCGACCGGTTCACCTTCCTCATCACGCCGCTCTCGGGCTATGACCCGGCTCCGCCGCCGAACTTCGGCCTGATCGCCCAGGCCGGCGGCTACAGCCTGTGGCGGCGACAGGGTCCGACGCCCGCACGCCAGCTTCCGGGTGATGATCCGGCCGGCGGCGTGCTGGACTGCGCGACGCCCGAGGCCCGGGGCCTGTTGCGTACCGGAGGCTCGGCCCTCGAGACCCCGGCGCCCGTGGTCGGCCCGTCCAGCGCCTGGAGCGTCCGGAGCCCGGGGGCCGGCCAGCCCGCGCGCCAACGGATCGTGCTTCCCTCAGCCGGAGCCTGGTTGCTCTCGCTGCAGTACGCCTCGAGCCAGGCCCTGCGCGTGAGCGCCCCGGGCCTGAATGCCATCCTGCCGGCCAGCCTCGACCGGCTCGGACCTCACTGGTTGGTGGGAACGCTGGTGACGGCACGGGCGGGGCCGGTGAGCCTCTCGGTGACCCCGGCCCCCGTCGCTCCCGTCGGGCGCCTGCTCGGTGCTCGAGGAGCCACACGCGCGCAAGACGCCGACGGTGGCGCGCCACTGGGCGAGGTCGCCCTGGTGGCCGCGGCGCCGAGACCAAGGTGGGTGCCGCTGGCCGACGCGTGCGGGCGGTGGGTGCGGTCGTTGGCGCTGCGCGGCTAGGCGCTCAGCGCAGCCAGGTGCGGACGATCGCCGTGGCGAACCCCAGCCCGTAGCGAAGGGTCGGGGGCTTCTTGGAGTGCCCGTGGGTCCGGCGGACAACCGAGACGGGCACCTCGGCGCAGGCCAACCCACGCTTGTGGGCCTCCATGACGAACTCCGAGCTGTGAAACTGCTCCTGATGGAGGTGCAGCCGGCGCAGGGCAGGCACGCGGATGGCCCGGTAGGCATTGGACGGATCGGAGACTGGCGAGTGGGCAAGCCGCGAGACGACGCGCGCGAAGAGGGCAACGCCGATCTCCCGGGCGCGCTGACCGGGCTCGGCATGGCCCAGCACCCGCGATCCCAGCGTGACGTCGACCCGGCCCGACACGATCGGGGCAACGAGTCGCTCCATCTCCGCGGGGCGGTGCTGACCGTCGGCGTCGAGGGTGACGATTACGCGCGCGCCGGCGGCGGACAGCAGGCGGTAGCCCGTGCGCAGGGCCGCACCGCCCCCACGGTTGACGTGGTGGCGGACCACCGTCGCGCCGTGAGCACGGGCGACCGAGCCGGTGGCATCGCTCGAACCGTCGTCGACCACCAGCACAGCTGTGCGGACCCCGGCCACCTCGATGGGAATGGCCCGCAGCACGGGACCCAGGGCGTCCTGCTCGTCGTAGGCGGGAATGAGCACCGCCACCCGGTCGGCGAAGGCAGTAGTGGCCGCCTCCTCGGCAAAGGCCTCGTCGACCAGGGTGTCGACCAGCGCCACCAGGCGACGCTCGGCGCGGTGGGCCGTCACCAGGGCGCGGGCCGCGAGACCGATCGCCGCCAGTGCCGCGCCAAGCGCGATGAGCAGCCCGAGCAGGCTCATGAGAAGATTGTGACCATCGCCCATAAGAACGTGCGAAGGGCTCGTTTGGACCGCCCGGCAGCGCATATGCTGGGCCGATGAGAATCCTGATCCTCGGCGGCGACGGCTACCTGGGCTGGCCGACGGCGCTTCGCTTCTCCGCGCGCGGGCACGAGGTCGTGATCATGGACAACTTCTCCCGGCGGCTCTGGCACCACGAGCAGTCGACCGACTCGCTCACGCCCATCTCCTCGATGGCCGACCGCATCGAGGCCTGGGAGGAGCACTCGGGCCGCCGGATCGCCAGCTACGTGGGCAACATCGAGGACGGGGATCTGATCGACCGCGTCATCGCCGAGACGTTGCCCGAGTGCGTCGTGCACTTCGGCGAGCAGCCCTCGGCACCCTTCTCGATGATCTCGCGCCGTCATGCCGTGATGACCCAGCGCACCAACGTGATCGGGACGCTGAACCTCCTGTTCTCCATTCGCGACCACGTGCCGGCCTGCCATCTGGTCAAGCTCGGCACCATGGGCGAGTACGGGACCCCCGACATCGACATCGAAGAGGGCTTCATCGAGATCGAGCACCGCGGTCGGCGCGACGTGCTCCCCTTCCCCAAGCTCCCCGGCTCGCTGTATCACCTCTCCAAGGTCCACGATTCACACAACATCCACTTCGCCTGTCGGGTGTGGGGCCTGCGGGCCACCGACCTCAACCAGGGCGTGGTCTACGGCATCGAGACCGACGAAACCGCCCTGGACGCCCGACTGATCACGCGCTTCGACTACGACGAGCTGTTCGGCACGGCGTTGAATCGCTTCTGCGTCCAAGCGGTCATCGGTCACCCGCTGACGGTCTACGGGCGCGGTGGCCAGACGCGTGGATTTCTCAACATCCGCGACACGCTGCAGTGCGTGGAGCTCGCCGTGGAGCACCCGGCCAAGCTGGGGGAGTTCCGGGTGTTCAACCAGTTCACCGAGCAGTTCACGATCAGCGAGCTGGCCGAGCTGGTCCGCCGCGCGGGTGCCGAGCTGGGCCACGAGGTGGCCGTGCGCGCGTTTCCCAATCCGCGCATCGAGGCCGAGGAGCACTATTACAACGCGGCCAACACCAAGCTCCACGACCTCGGCCTGCGGCCTCACCTGCTCGGCGAGGAGCTGGTTCAGTCCATGCTGCGCATCATCGCCCGCCACAGCGACCGCGTCATCGGGCGGGCCATCGTCCCGCGCACGCGCTGGCGGCCGGGCGAGCTCGACGACGGCGCGGCCGGGGTGACGCCGCCGGGGGACGAGGAGCCGATAACCGCGCGCCGGGCCGACGACCCCGGGACGCTGACCGAGCCGGGGCCCTAGCGCGCGGGGCCCGCTGCGCGCCGGTCGCCGGGCCAGCCAGGGGACCTCAGCGCTTCGGCGAATCGGCTGGTCAGGATCTGGGCTACCATCCTGAACGGGGCAGCCGTGAATCCATCTCTTCGCTCAAGCATGGCCGCCGGCGTCATCGCGGCGGCGATCTACTTGGT
>JAABUZ0100001739.1_pt1 | contig 39731 bp, 41 predicted proteins | sample 5562091 | NCBI WGS metagenome assembly JAABUZ01 (sample SAMN12813069, study PRJNA571459) | rock metagenome | isolation source: Antarctica rocks | place: Antarctica: Victoria Land, Linnaeus Terrace sud | collected 2015-12-21 | reverse complement strand
GACGTGCCTTCGAACTACTCGGCGCCGCTGTCCCCCTCCGGCTCCAGTAGCCAGCAACCACCGCCAGCCAACAACCAAAACCGCAGCTCAACCACGGTCAAAGCCGACCAAGATCACGTAACTTCGGGCTAGCTACGGCGGGGCGGTCCCGCGCTCCCGTTCCTGGGCGACGAGCTCGTCCAGGTCGCGCAACCGCCGGCGCCCGGCGAGCGGCTGGGCCATCCGGTTGTTGCCCTCCAGCGCGGGCGCCGCCCGGTCCAGGAAGGCCCAGTAGCCAGCGGTGAACGGGCACGCGCGCGGCCCGACCCGCACCGCGGGGTGATAGCGGCAGCCGCCGCAGTAGTCGCTCATCCGGTCGAGGTAGGCACCCCCGGAGGCGTAGGGCTTGGTCGCCATCAGGCCGCCATCCGCGTGCTGGCTCATGCCGACGACGTTGGCCGCCATCACCCAGGCGTAGCCGTCGACGAAGTTCTGGTGGAACCAGTCCGCCAGCGCCCGCGGGTCGATCCCGCGCTGCAGCGCCCAGTTGCCGAGCACCATCAGCCGCGGGATGTGGTGCACCCAGGCCCGGTCCCGCACCCCGGCGAGCACGTCGCGCAGGCAGGCGGCGTCCACCGCGTCGGCGTCCAGCTCGGCGAACCACCGCGGCACCGGCTGGTGGGCGCACAGCGCGTTGCGGTCGGCGTAGCCCTCGTCGGTCCACCAGTAGACGCCCCACACGTACTCCCGCCACCCGATCACCTGCCGGACGAAGCCCTCGACGGAGTTCAGCGGGGCGAGCCCGCGGCGGTAGGCGTCCTCGGCGGCGTGGCACACCTCCAGCGGGTGCAGCAGCCCGAGGTTCAGCGCCGGCGACAGGGTGGAGTGCGCCATCGCCCAGTCCCCCGCGAGCATCGCGTCCTCCACCGGGCCGAACGCCGCCAGCCGGTGCTCCACGAACCACCCCAGCGCCTGCAACGCCTCGGCGCGGGTGACGGCGAAGCGGCGCGGTCCGTCGACGCCGGTGAACGTCGCCAGCCCGTCCCGCTCCAGGGCGTCCAGGTGCTCGCGCACCCCGGCGTCGATGTCGTCCTCCACCGGCCACCACGGTTAGGACAGGTCGAGCCGTGCCACCCCCCTGGGCGCCGGCTCGCGGTTGTCGTGGTCGAGGTTCCACCGGCCCCCGACCGGGTCGCCGCCTTCCATGAGCAGGTCGTGGCGCAGCCGCTGGGAGCGGTAGAAGTCCTCCATCAGCAGCCGCTTCCGGTCCCCGGCCCACTCGAGGAACTCCTCGCGGCTGGTCGCCGTGTACGGCGTGTGCACCAGGGTCACCCCCGGCAGCGACCGCACGAACGCCTCGGCGGCGCGCGACGTCGGGGCCGGCACCTCCAGCGCGGCGTAGGACCGCACCACCTCGCCGTACGTCGGGGCCAGCACGTACGTCGCCCGGTCGCCGAGCTCGGCCTGCGCCGCAGCACGTTTGTCGACTCCACGAGCAGCACCTGCTGGTCGGGTGAGCCGAGGAAGTGCGGTCCGAGCTGGTCGGCGAACAGCCAGCGGCCCGCGGCGGTCACGCCAGCATGATGGCCTGCACCGTGTCGTAGCCCACTGCTGGGAGGGCCGGCGCGACTCCGTCCCGGGCCCCGGCGGCGGCCGCGACAGCCGCGGCCAGCGCCACCCGGTAGAGCGCGGACCCGGTGCTGACGCGGGCGACGCCGGCAGCGGCGAGCACGCCGAGGTCGAGCGATGGCGACCACAGCACGTTCAGCGGCACGGCCGCGGCCCGCACGACGGCCTCGACCAGCCCCGGCTCCGACAACCCGGGGACGAAGGCGCCGGTGGCACCCGCGTCGCGGTAGGCGGCCACCCTACGGAGCGTCTCCTCCTGGGCGGCAGGAACTCCCGCCCACCAGGTGTCGGTGCGCGCGTTCACGAACAGCGCGGGCGCCGCCTCGACCGCCGCCCGCACGATGGCCGTGCTGCTGCACCGGGCGCAACCCCCCACCGGGGAGCCCGTCCTCGAGGTTCACCCCCGCCACCCCGAGGTCGGCGAGCTCGGCCACCAGGTCGGCGACCCTGACCGGCTCCTCGGCGTACCCGCCCTCGAGGTCGACGCTCAGCGGCACGCCCAGCCGCGGCACCAACGCGCCGGCGAGAGCGACGGTGAGCCCGCGGCCGGCGCCGGCACCGTCGGGCAGGCCCGCCGCCGCGGTGATCCCGAGGCTGGTCGTGCCGACGGCCGGGAACCCCTCCGCCGCGAGGAGCAGGGCGGAGGTGACGTCCCAGGCGTTCGGCAGCAGCAAGGGGCGGCCCGGGACGTGCAGCGCGGCGAAAGGGGTCATGCCCGTTCCAGCATGACCCGGGCCGGCACCCGCAGGTTGGCCCGCGGCTCGTACGCCACCGGCTGCCGCGGCACCGCCCGCCAGCCGGCCGCATGCACCGCGGCGACCAGCCCGCGGGCGAGCGCGAGCGCGGCCGCCCTCCCCGGGCATGCGTGCCGACCGGCCCCGAACGTCTGGCCGGCCAGCACCACCCACACATCCGCGCCCCGGGGCAGGGCCACCCCGCCGAGCACGGTGTCGGTGACCGCCACCCGGCGGGTGCCCTGCACCGGCGCCACCGCCTCCGGTGGAGGGTCCGACACGCCGCCGGCGAGCAGCGCGGCGCCGATCAACCCCGCGGTGGCGTCCTGCGCCTGCACGAGCAGCCCGACCAGGGCCGCCACCCGCTCGTCCGCGCCGCCGACGATGGGCCCGACCACCGCCTCGAGGGCCCGCGCGGCGGCGTCCGCGTCGACATGCGTCGGGGCGTCACCCAGCCACGGGGCCCAGGCGGCGCAGAGGGTCGCTACGTGACCGATCACCGTGGGCACGGCAGCGCTCGGGACGCCCAGGGTGATCGCGAGCACCTCGGCCGGGACGCTGCGGGCGACGGGCATGACGTCGTACGGCGGGGCGGCCGACGCGAGTGCCGCCTGCACGCTCCCGGCCGCGACCGACCCCAGGGTGGCCGGGTCGGGCAGCAGCTCGACCGCCAGGGCTCGGCGCCGGGGGTGGTCGGCGCCGTCGCAGAAGCGGGCCATCCGGCTCCGTAGCGAGTCGGCCGGACCGCCGGACGACGGCGGGGGCGGCACGACGAGGGATGACGCCTGCAGGGCTCTCGCGACGTCCCCAGGACGGGCGACGACCCAGCTGCCCGCCCGCTGGTGCACGCCGCGCGCGCGCCACCCGGCGTACTCGTGTCCGGGGCCCTGGCGGTCGGCGGCGGTCGGCACCGGGCCGACGGTAGGTGGCGGGGAGATCGGCGGGCACCGAACTGTCGGCCACCTACCGTCGTGGGATGGACGCGGCAGGACTGGTCGACGCCGGCTTGCTGGCCCGCGCAGCGGGGCTGCTGGCGGACCGCAGCCGCGCGGCGTTCTGCCTGGCCCTGCTGGACGGGCGGGCGTGGACGGCGGCGGAGCTCGCCCGCCACGTCGGGGTCGCGCCGTCGACCGCCAGCGAGCACCTGAGCACGCTCGTCGCCGCCGGCCTGCTCGCAGAGGAGCGCCAGGGGCGGCACCGCTACCTCCGGCTGGCCGGCCCCGGGGTCGCCCAGCTGCTAGAGGACATCGGCGGGCTCACCGGGGTGCCGGCCGTCCCGCGATCGCTGCGCGGCGCGCGGGTGGCGGCTCGGCTGGCTGCCGCCCGCACCTGCTATGACCACCTCGCCGGCGCCCTCGGCGTCGCGGTCTTCGACGGGCTCGTCGCGGCCGGCCTGGTCGACGTCGGGACGGGGCTGTCCCTGACCGCTTCGGGACGAGAGTGGTTCGCCACTCTGGTGGGCGAAGGCGCTCTCACACCGAGGTCGCGACCCCTGATGCGGACCTGCCTGGACTGGACCGAGCGTCGGTCCCACCTCGGCGGCACCCTCGGGGCGGCGCTGTGCGCGGAGTTCCTCGCGCGTTCGTGGGTGCTGCGCCGCGGGGGCGAGCGCGCCGTGGACCTCACCCCTGAGGGTGTGACCGGCATCGACAGGCTGCTGGGCAGGCCGGGTCAGTGCGGCCTGCGGCGCGCGGACAACGCGGCCGCAACGACGACCAGGGCGGCGCCGACCACGGCGACGTAGAGGCCCCAACCCGCGTCGATCCCGGCCGGGGTGCCCCCGTCGCGGTAGCTCGCGAGTGCTGCCCGATCGGCCGGCACCACCATATGCGTCGTGTCGGCACGGTCGTAGCCGGCCAGCACCAGCGCCACCAGGCCCGCGGCGGCGGCCACGACCCACAGCAGGGTCGGAGCCCGGCGGACGACCAGCAGCAGCACCGCGACCGCGACCGCCACACCCGCGAGACCCAGGTTGACCCGGGCCGGGTTGAGGTTGGCCACGCCGCCGTAGTGCGTGCTGCGGTCGCCGACCCGCACGGTGAACCAGGTCCCGAGGGTGCCGACCGCCAGCAGCAGGCCGGCGACGGCCAGCGCGATCAGCGGCGCCGCACCGTCGCGCGTGCCGCCGGGCGCGACCCCCGCGGCCGGCCCGGGTGCGCTGCCCCACCGAGCGACGGGCAGCCCACCCGGCTGCTGCGCCCAGCCCGCGGATGGCGGCGGGCCCCAGGCCGGAGCCGCGGGGACACCCTGCGGAGCCACCTGGGCTCCCCAGGCCGGCAGTGGCGGCGGCGGTGTCGGGGCTGACCGCGCTGGCGTCTCCTGGACGGGTCGCCAGGCCTGTGTCGCGTCGACGTCGACGGGCTGCGGGTGCGGCTCGGGCCCGTCGGTCTCCCCCGGGGGTGGCAGCGTGCTCACGCCAGGAGTGTGGCAGCACCGGTGGCCCCGCGAACGGGGTGCACGGAGGTGTCCGGGCGGGTCGGGCCGCTGTGCAGCCGCGCCACCACCGCCGGCAGCACCGTCTGCAGCGGCAGCCCGACGGTGAGCGAGGCGAGGTGGTCGCCGCGCGTCACGCCCAGCCCGACCAGCGCCACCGGCATCCCCAGCTTTGCGGCCCGCAGCACGAAGCGGTAGCCCGACATCACGGTCAGCGAGGACCCCAGCACCAGCAGCGCCCGCGACCGCTCCAGCGCGGCGTACGTCGCCAGCACCGTGCCGCGCTCGACGGTCCCGCCGAAGAACACCACGTCGGGCTTGAGCACGCCCCCGCACCGGAGGCAGCTCAGCACGCGGAACGCGCCGACCGCCTCGTCGTCGAGCTCCACGTCCCCGTCGGGGTGCAGGGCAAGGGCGGTCCCGGACCAGCCGGCGTTCGCATCCTCCAGCCGGGCGTGCAGCTCGTCCCGGCCGCTGCGCGCGCCACAGCCCCGGCAGCGGACCCACCCGAGGTTGCCGTGCAGCTCGACGACGCCGGTGGCCCCGCCCGCCTGGTGCAGCCCGTCGACGTTCTGCGTCACGACCGCGTGCAGCAGCCCGGCACGCTGCAGGTCGGCGACGGCGCGGTGGCCCGGGTTCGGCTCGGCCAGCCCGATGGTCTGCCAACCGAGATGGCTGCGCGCCCAGTACCTCCGCCGCGCCACCGGGTCGGCATCGAAGACCTGCGTCGTCATCGGCGCGGCGCGCTGGCGGCGGGCACCCACGCCGCGGTAGGCCGGGATGCCCGACGCGGTGGACATGCCGGCGCCGCTGAGCAGGAAGACCCCGCCGGGCGCGACCAGCTCTGCGAGCAGCTCCGCGGTCACCCGTCCATGGTCACCCAACGCGGCCGCGCCGGACTGTCGGGGCAACAGGACGACGGTCCTGCTCAGGTCGGCTCAGCGCGCAGGCCCCGGCGGGGGTCGAACACCGCCGCCGGGGCCGGCTCGCCGCGCAGCTCGGCGACCAGGGCGGTGACGGCGTGCATCACGTCGGCGGTGGCGGCGCGGAGCACCTCCACCGACAGCGCCCGGCCGGCGTACGCGGAGAGGTCCACCGGCGGCCCGGCCAGCGTGCGACAGACCGGACGCCGGCCGGGGCGGATGCGCTGCTGCCCCCACTGCCCGACCGGCACGACCGGGCAGCCGCTCTCCAGCACCAGCCGGGCGACGCCGGTGCGGGCGAGCATCGGCCAGCGAGCGGGGTCTCTGGTCGTGGTGCCTTCCGGATAGATCACGACGCAGGCGCCGCCACGCAGCCGCTCCACCGCCGCCGACAGCGCTCCCCCACCGTCGGCCTGCCCGCGGAAGACCGGGATCTGCTGCGCGCCGGTCAGGATCGCGCCGATCCCCGGAACGCCGAACAGCGGCGACTTGGCCAGGAACGCCGGGACCCGCCCGCAGCCGAAGAGCACGAAGTCCGCGATCGTCGCCGGATCGGCGTTGGAGAGGTGGTTGGCGGCGAGGATGACCCCGCCGGCAGCCGGAACGTGCCGGCGGCCACCCCAACGCTCCCGAGTGAGCAGGAACAGCAGCGGCTTCAGGATGGCCACCGCCACGAGGATCCAGCGCCCCCAGGGGCCGCCCCGATCGCGACGGCCCGGCGGATCGAGGGGGTCCATCATGCGGGGCACGTCGGCGGAGAATAGCCACCCGCCGGCCGGGGAGGGGTGGCAGATGAGCCAGCCCGAGCAGGAGACCGTGGACGCCACCGTGGAGACCGCACCGGCGCCCGCCGGCGTCCAGGCCCAGGAGGTCGGGGCCCAGGAGGTGGGACAGGTGCCGGCGGAGCCGGCCGAGCGACCCGCGACGAGCGACCCGGCGCAACGCGACGACGACGACCTCGGGACCGGCGGCTATGAGGGGGGCGGGGTCGGCGGCGGCGTGGGCTGAGCCCTCCGCGCCCCCTGCGCCCCCCGCGCCCCCTGCGCCCGTCTCACGCCGGCAGGGCGACGCCCTGCGGGGCGAACTGGGTGCGGTAGAGCTCGGTGTAGAGCCCGCCGGCGGCCAGCAGCTCCTCGTGCCGACCGCTCTCCACCACCCGGCCGGCCTCCACCACCAGGATCCGGTCGGCCTCGCGGATGGTCGACAGCCGGTGCGCGATCACCAACGACGTCCGCCCCACCAGCGCGGTGGACAGCGCCCGCTGCACCGCCGCCTCGCTCTCGCTGTCCAGGTGCGCGGTGGCCTCGTCGAGCACCACGAACCGCGGCGCCTTGAGCAGCAGCCGGGCGATCGCGAGCCGCTGCTTCTCCCCGCCGGAGAGCCGGTAGCCCCGGTCCCCGACGACGGTGTCCAGACCCTCGGGCAGGGCCCGCACCATCTCCCCGACCTGGGCGGCGTCGATGGCCGCCCACAGGGCGTCCTCGCCGGCGGTGGGCGCGGCATAGAGCAGGTTGGCCCGGATCGAGTCGTGGAACAGGTGCGCGTCCTGGGTGACCACCCCGACGGCGTCGCGCAGCGACTGCAGGGTGAGCTCACGCACATCAGTGCCGCCGACCCGCACGGCGCCGCCGCCGACGTCGTACATCCTCGTCACGAGCTGGCTGATGGTGGTCTTGCCGGCACCGCTGGGGCCGACCAGCGCCACCAGCTCGCCGGGCTGGGCGCGGAAGCTGACGTCGCGCAGCACGGTGGTCGACGGGCTGTTGTCGAGCACGGCCACCGACTCCAGCGAGGCCAGCGACGTCTCCGCGGCTGTGGGGTAGGCGAAGCGGACGTGGTCGAACTCCAGCGTCGCCGCGGCATCCGCTGGCAGCGCCACCGCGTCGGCGGCGTCCCGGACGGCCGGCTCGAGGTCGAGCACCTCGAAGACCCGCTCGAAGCTCACCAGCGCGGTCATCACGTCGACGCGGACGTTGGACAGGGCAGTGAGCGGGCCGTAGAGCCGCTGCAGGTACGCCGCGAGGGCCGTCAGCGACCCGATCGACAGCGAGCCACCGATGACCAGGTGGCCGCCGAGACCGTAGGTGATGGCCAGTGCGAGCGCGGAGACCAGGGTGAGCGCCGCGAAGAAGACCCGGCCGTACATCGCCGAGGTGATGCCGATGTCGCGCACCCGGCCGGCCCGCTCGCGGAAGGCGCGGTCCTCCTCCTCGGGGCGGCCGAACAGCTTGACCAGCAGCGCGCCACTGACCCCGAAGCGCTCGGTCATCGTGACGTTCATGTCGGCGTTGAGCCCGTAGCTCTCCCGGGTGATCTGCTGCAGCCGGGAGCCGAGCAGCCGCGCCGGCAGCACGAACAGCGGCAGCAGCACCAGCGACAGCACGGTGATCTGCCAGGACAGCTGCACCATCACCGCGAGGACGAAGACCAGCGAGAGGCTGTTGGACAGCACCGAGGACAAGGTGCCGGTGAAGGCCGACTGGGCCCCGAGCACGTCGTTGTTGAGCCGGCTGATGAGCGCACCGGTCTGCGTGCGGGTGAAGAACGCCAGCGGCTGGCGCTGGATGTGGGCGTAGACCCGGGCCCGCATGTCGTAGATCAGGCCCTCCCCGACCCGGGAGCTGTAGTAGCGCTGGCCGAGCGACAGTGCCGCCTGCAGCACCGCGATACCGGCGACGACGAAGGCCAGCTCGGTGACGACGGTGCCGCGCCGGGGAATCACGCCGCGGTCGATGATGCCCTTGAACACCAGCGGCAGCAGGGCGCCGAGGATCGCGTCGAGCACGATCAGGGCCAGGAAGACCACCAGCGCACGACGGTACGGCGCGGCGAAGCGCACGATCCGGCGCACCGTGCCCGGCGCCAGCTTCTGCTGCACCGCCGATCGGTCGCTGCGGAACGAGGTGAACGTCGAATGCATGCTCATCGCCGCCTGCAACACCTGTTACACAACGGGGATTCCCGCCCGGCGGACCGCCGCCACCAGCCCGGCCGCCTCGTCCGCGGGACGGAGCAGCAAGGCTCCGGCGAGGCCGTGGGCGGCCGCCTCCAGGTCGCCGGTCGGGACCACCAACAGGGCCGCGCCCAACGCCACCGCCTCGTCGGCCGTCACGGGCCGGCCGGTGAGAGCCAGCTCCAACGCCCTGGCCCGCCCCATCAGGGGCACGAGGGCGGCCGCTGCCGCCGGGTCGCCGCCCACCGCCAGCACGGTGCCCTGCTCGACCACCCGCAGGTCAGCCGCCAGGCCGAGCGTGAGCGCGCCGCCGGTCACCTCGCCGGCGAGCGCGGCGATCGTCACCGGTGGCCGCAGGAGCGGTGGGAGCACCGCACCGTCCGGGCCGGACCGCTCGTCGGCGTACCGGCTCCACGGTCCTGTCAGCACGGCGACGCGCACCCGGCCGTCCAGCCCGCGGGCCGCCTCGGCCAGGGCCTCCCAGCCGCGTGCAGGCAGTTCCACGACCTCCGGCGAGGCGGTCAGGTGGCCTTCTTGCCCCGGGTGGCACCGCCACGGCCGCGCAGGCTGGTGCCCGACTCGGACAGGATGCGGTGCACGAAGCCGTAAGAGCGGCCGCTGTCCTCGGCGAGGATGCGGATGCTGGTGCCGTTGTCGTACTTCTTCTTCATCTCGGCGGCGAGCTTGTCGCGCTCGGTGCCGGTGATGCGTGTGCCCTTCTTGAGCTGCTCGGCCACGGTGGTCCTCCAGTGCAGGCGGCGTCCCGGTCCACGTCGCCCTTCCCGATCATGAGCGGGCCATGCGCGACCGCCCCGGCTGGCATCAGGCCAGGCTGACCAGGTCGGCGTAGCTGTCGTCCCACACGTCCTCGACGCCGTCAGGCAGGAGCAGCACCTTGTCCGGGCGCAATGCACGCACCGCGCCCTCGTCGTGGGTGACCAGCACGATCGACCCGGCGTAGGAGCTGATCGCGCCGAGCACCTCGTCGCGGGAGGCGGGGTCCAGGTTGTTGGTGGGCTCGTCGAGCAGCAGCAGGTTGGCGCTGGACAGCACGAGCGCCGCCAGCGCCAGCCGGGTCTTCTCGCCGCCGGACAGGGTGCCGGCCGGCTGGCTGACGGTGTCTCCACTGAACAGGAACGAGCCGAGCACGCTGCGGATCGTCGCGTCGTCGGCGTCCGGGGCAGCGGTGCGCAGGTTCTCCAGCACCGTGCGGTCGGTGTCGAGCGTCTCGTGCTCCTGGGCGTAATAGCCCAGCCGCAGGCCGTGGCCGGGCTCGACGCCTCCGGTGTCGGGGGCCTCCACCCCGGCGAGCATCCGCAGCAGGGTGGTCTTTCCGGCGCCGTTGAGCCCCAGGACAACCACCCGAGCGCCCCGGTCGACCGCGAGGTCGACGTCGGTGAAGATCTCCTGGCTGCCGTAGGACTTCGACAGCCCGCTGGCCATCAACGGCGTCCGGCCGCAGGGCGCCGGGGTCGGGAACCGCAGCTTGGCCACCCGGTCCGCCTGGCGCACCTCCTCCAGACCGCCCATCAACCGGTCGGCCCGCTTGAACATCACCTGAGCCGCCTTGGCCTTGGTCGCCGAGGCGCGCATCCGCTCGGCCTGGGCGCGCAGCACGGCGGCCTGCTTCTCGGCGTTGCCCCGCTCGCGCTTGCGGCGCCGCTCGTCGACCTCGCGTTGGGCGAGGTAGCTCTTCCACCCGACGTTGTAGACGTCGAGCGTGGTGCGGGTGGCGTCCAGGTGCAGCACCTTGTTCACCGTCGCCCCGAGCAGCCCGACGTCGTGGCTGATCACGACGAAGCCCCCGTCGTGACGGCGCAGGTAGTCGCGCAACCACACGATCGAGTCGGCGTCGAGGTGGTTGGTCGGCTCGTCGAGCAGCAGCGTCTCGGCGCCGGAGAACAGGATCCGGCTCAGCTCGACCCGGCGCCGCTGGCCGCCCGAGAGGGTGCCGAGCGCCTGGCCGAGGACCCGCTCGGGCAGGCCGAGCGAGGAGCAGATGGTGGCGGCCTCGGCCTCAGCGGCGTAGCCCCCGAGGGCGGTGAAGCGCTCCTCCAACCGGCCGTAGCGACGCAGCAGCTCGGCGTCGTCGGGGGTCTCGGCCAAGGCGACCTGGGCCTTCTCCATGTCGGTCATCACCGCGTCGAGACCGCGCGCCGACAGCACCCGGTCCCGGGCGGTCACGTCCAGGTCGCCGGTGCGCGGGTCCTGCGGGAGGTATCCCACCGGGCCGGTCGCGGTGACGGTGCCGCCGGCCGGGTGGCTCTCGCCGGCGAGCACCCGGGTGAGGGTGGTCTTGCCTGCGCCGTTGCGACCCACCAGGCCGACCCGGTCGCCGGGTCCGACCCGGAACGCGGCGCCCTCGACCAGCAGCCGGGCGCCCGCGCGCAGCTCGAGGTCGGTGACGGTCAGCACGGACTCCAGCGTACGGCGGGGGCGCAGCGGTGCTGCCGGTCGGCGGGCCCCTCAGGGCGTGACGGTGACCACCAGCGCGCGCCCGACTGCGCCCGGGTGGGCGGTCGACCCGTCGACGCTGGGCGTCAGGCTGACCCGCCCCGCGTGCGCCAGCAGCACCCGCAGCCGGGCCGTGCCGGCCGCCGTCAGCCGACCGGCTGCCAGGAAGCTGGCGGGATCGGAGCCGGTGCGCCGCACCGTGACCCGGTCCCCGACCCGGCCGCCTGTCACCCGGATCGTGACCAGCAGCGGCTCCCCCGCGCGGACGGCACCGGGGGGGACGGCAGCCACCGTGGGCGGCGTCCCGACCACACTGTCGGGGAACAGCGCCGGCGCGTGACTGCGGTCCCCGGCGTAGGCGAAGGAGTAATAGGAGCCGCCGACCAGCGGCAGCATGGCCGCCGCGGTGCCGCGGGCGTCGGTGCGCACCCTGGTCACCTCGACGGTCGGGCCGGTGAGGCCACGGCGAGTGACCGCCAGCACCGCGCCCGGCACGGCCCCGCGCGGTGCTCCTGTGCCGGGAGCCGAGCGCAGCGTCAGGCGGGCCAGCAGCCGGCCGGCCGTGTAGGCGGCGGGGTCGAACTGCGCGGTCAGTGCCGTGCGGAGCGCGTCGGACTCGAAGCCGGTCGCGACGGCCGTCACGGAGACGGCGGCTGGCGCCCCACTGGTCGGCGGGCGGGACCACGTCGAGGCCGCCCCGGCCGCGAGCCGCCCCACCGGCACGACGACGGCCCGCAGCGGCCGGCCGGCGACGTCTCGGCCGACCACCTGCACGACGACGTCGGTGAGCGGCCGCGGCGAGATGTTGGTGACGGTGCCGATGGCGGTGCCGAGCGGGTGGGCGGTGTCTGCCGGGTCGTCCGTCACGATGACCGGGGAAATCGTGAGCGCCGTGCTCTGCGGTGCGTAGCCGGTGCGGCCGTCGCGACCGAGCGGCGGCAGGTCGAGGTACGGCGAGGCGTCGGCGACGGTGACGGCGGCCGTGGCGGCCGTGGCGGCCTCCGTGCCAATGTCGAACGCCGCGGTGGAGCCCGGCTCGACGGCGAGGTCGGTCACCGCGGGATAGGTCCCCACCACGGTCGCCACGACCGTGCCGTCAGCGGCGCGGAACACCGCGCGCGGGACGATCGCGACCGTCTCGTTGCCGGTGTTGCGCAGCTCGCCGGCGACATGCATGCCCGGCTCCCCCGGCAGCCGGTAGACCTGCGCGGAGGACACGCTGGCACGGCCGGCCGGCACCCCGACCTGCAGCCCCGCGGGGGGCTGCACCGTCGCTGCCTGCGCGGCGGCGCCACCGGCGCCGGCGAACGGTCCGAGCAGCGCCGCGGAGATCATGGCCCCGAGGACCGCCCCTGGGAGGGCGAGGCGGCGGACGGAGGTCACGGCCAGTGGTCGCCGCGCCGGCACCCAGCGTTACCGCACGTCGCGGCGCGGACGTCGCCCTCCACACGTGAGATCAGACGGAGAAGCCCAGCGCCCGCAGCTGCTCCCGGCCGTCATCGGTGATCTTGTCGGGGCCCCACGGCGGCATCCAGACCCAGTTGATCCGGACGTCCTGCACGACACCGCTGCCAACCAACGCCTGCCGCGTCTGGTCCTCGATGACGTCGGTCAGCGGGCAGGCGGCGCTGGTGAGCGTCATGTCGAGCGTCACCGTGTTGTCGGGGTCCACGACCATGCCGTAGAGCAGGCCGAGGTCGACGACGTTGATCCCGAGCTCGGGGTCCACCACGTCGCGCATCGCCTCCTCGACGTCGGCCACGTCCGCCAGGTCCGTGCTCATGCGCGTGCCTCCCGCTCGTGCCGCGCGACGGCCTGTGCCGTCGCGTCCTTCCACGCCATCCAGCCGAGTAGCGCGCACTTGACGCGCGCCGGGTACTTCGCCACTCCGGCGAAGGCGACGGCGTCCTCCAGCACGTCCTCCAGCCGATCGTCGGGCTCGACCGCGCCCCTGGACTGCATCAGCGCCAGGAACTCGTCCCCGGTGGCCAGCCCCTCGGCAACGGGGCGGCCCACGACGAGGTCGGTCATCACCGACGTGGACGCCTGCGAGATGGAGCAGCCCTGGCTCTCGTAGGACACATCGGCGACCACCGGGCCGGCGCCGCCGTCGCGCACCTGCACCCGCAGGGTCACCTCGTCACCGCAGGTGGGGTTGACGTGGTGCACCTCGACGTCGAAGGGGTCGCGCAGCCCGCGGTGGTGCGGGTGCTTGTAGTGGTCCAGGATCACCTCCTGGTACATCGACTCCACGCTCACGCGAAGAACCTCCTGACCTCGTGCAGCCCGGCCGCCAGCGCGTCCACGTCGGCCATCGAGGAGTACGCCGCGAAGCTGGCCCGCGTCGTCGCTGGCAGCGCGTAGCGCACGCACACGGGGCGCGCACAATGCTGGCCGACCCGGACGGCGACACCGCGCTCGTCGAGCAGCTGCCCGACGTCGTGCGGGTGGATGTCGCGGCCGTCACCCGCCAGCGCGAAGCTGATCGCGCCGCCCCGGTCGACAGTGCTGTCCGGGCCGATCACTCGCAGCCCGGGGACGGCGTTCAGGGCGTCGAGGGCATAGCCGGTGAGCTCGGCCTCGTGCGCCGCGACGGCGTCCATGCCGAGGTCGTCGAGATAGCCGACGGCCGCCGCCAGCCCGACCGCCTGCGCGATCATCGGAGTGCCGGCCTCGAAGCGGTGCGGCGGCTCGGCGTACGTCGTTGCGAGCATCTCCACGATCGAGACCATCTCGCCGCCGCCGAGCACCGGAGGCAGCTGCCCGAGCAGCTCGCGCCGCCCCCAGAGCACGCCGATCCCGGTGGGGCCCAGCATCTTGTGCCCGGTGCAGACCAGGAAGTCCACGCCGAGGGCCTGCACGTCGACCGGGCGGTGCGGCACCGACTGGCTCGCGTCGAGCAGCACGAGCGCGCCCACCTCGTGCGACCTGGACACGATCGGGGCGACCGGGTTGAGGGTGCCGAGGATGTTGCTCTGGTGCACGAAGGCCACGACCTTGGCCCGGTCCGTGATGACCGCTTCGAGGTCGGACAGGTCCAGGCGCCCGTCGTCGGTGAGCCCGAACCACCGCAGGGTGGCCCCCGTGCGCTGGCAGAGCATCTGCCACGGAACGAGGTTGGAGTGGTGCTCCATCTCGGTCACCACGACCTCGTCACCGGGCCCCAGCCCGAGCTCGCCCCAGTCGCCGAGCGAGCGGGCCACGACGTTGACCGCCTCGGTCGCGTTGCGGGTGAACACGACCTCCTCGCGGTCGGCAGCGTGCAGGAAGCCGGCGAGCGCGTCGCGCGCCCCCTCGTAGAGCGCGGTCGCCTCCTCGGCGAGCACGTGCACGCCGCGGTGGACGTTGGCGTTGTGGTGCTCGTAGTAGTCCCGCTCGGCATCGAGCACCGCCGTGGGCTTCTGGCTGGTCGCCGCGTTGTCGAGGTAGACCAGCGGGACGCCGGGGTGCACCTCGCGGGACAGGATGGGAAAGTCCTTGCGCACCAGCTCGACGTCGTACGCCGGGCTGGTCACGCGACCGCCTTGTAGCGGTCGTAGCCCTCGGCGTCGATGGCGCCAGCCAGTTCCGCGCCACCCTCCTCCACGATGCGCCCGCCGACGATGACGTGCACGAAGTCGGGGTGCACCAGGGTCAGCAACCGGGTGTAGTGGGTGATCAGCAGCAGCCCCGTCTCGCCGCTGCTCTGCGCCCGGTTGATGCCGGCGCTGACCACGCGCAGGGCGTCGACGTCGAGGCCCGAGTCGATCTCGTCGAGCAGGGCGATGCCGGGCTTGAGGAGCTCCATCTGCAGGATCTCGTTGCGCTTCTTCTCCCCACCGGAGAAGCCCTCGTTGACCGCGCGCTCGGCGAATGCCGGGTCCATGTCCAGCGCCGCCATCGCCTCGCGCTGTTCCTTGATCCACAGCCGCAGCTTGGGGGCCTCGCCCCGGGTTGCGGTGACGGCGGTGCGCAGGAAGTTCGACACGCTGACGCCGGGGACCTCGGCGGGATACTGCATGGCCAGGAACAGGCCGGCCCGGGCCCGCGCGTCCACCGACATGGCCAGCAGGTCCTCGCCGTCGAGGGTGACGCTGCCGGCGGTGACCGTGTACTTCGGGTGGCCGGCGATGGAATAGGCGAGCGTGGACTTGCCCGACCCGTTGGGGCCCATCACGGCATGCGTCTCGCCGCTGCGCACGGTCAGGTCGACCCCGCGCAGGATCTCGCGGGCCTCGCCGTCGGTGTCGACGGTGACGTGCAGGTCGCGGACCTCGAGCGTGCTCATCTGGACTCCTGGCTGATCGTGGCGGGGGTCGTGGCGGGGCTGAGGTCGACGAAGACCTGGCTGTCGCGGGCCTCGCCCTCGGTGGTCACGGCGTAGACGGGCACGGCACGGGTGGCCGGCAGTCCGGTGGGCCGCCCGCTGGCGAGATCGAAGCGGGAGCCGTGCAGCCAGCACTCAATGGTGCCGTCCTCGACGTCGCCCTCGGAGAGCGCGACGTCGGCGTGCGAACAGACGTCACGGATGGCGTAGAGCCGGCCTCCGCTGCGGGCCAGGCACACCGGCTCGCCGCCGACCTCGATGGCGACCGCTGTCTCGTCGGCGATGTCGGCGGCGCGCACCCCGGTGCGGACGGCGGTCACACCAGCTCCTCAACCCGCGCCGCGAGACGTGCCGTCAGCTCGGGCACCACGGCGCCCACCCGGTCCAGCACCTCCGCGAAGAAGCCGCGCACGACCAGCCGCCGCGCCTCGCCCTCGTCGATGCCGCGCGACATCAAGTAGAACAGCTGCTCGTCGTCGAACCGCCCGGTGGCGCTGGCGTGACCAGCGCCGACGATCTCCCCGGTCTCGATCTCCAGGTTCGGCACCGAGTCGGCCCGCGCCCCGTCGGTGAGCACGAGGTTGCGGTTGTACTCATAGGTGTCGGTGCCGACGGCCTCGGCGCGGATGAGGACGTCGCCGATCCACACGCTGTGCGCCGCCTCGCCAGTGAGCGCCCCCTTGTAGGCGACCCGGCTGCGGCACTGCGGCTGCGCGTGGTCGACGAACAGCCGCGACTCGTGGTGCTGGCCGTCGCTGGTGAAGAAGACCCCGGACAGCTCCGCGTCGCCACCGGGGCCGGCGTAGGCCACGGTCGGCACGAGCCGGACCAGGTCGCCACCGATGGTCAAGCTGGCATGGCGGTAGACGCCGTCGCGGCCGATGCGCGCGGCCTGCCGCAAGGCGAGCACGCCGTCGGCCCCCTGCTCCTGCACGGTCACCACGCTCAGGTGCGCCCCGTCGCCGACGAGCAGCTCGACGAACGCCGAGGTGACAGAGGACCCGACGTGGTCCAGGACGAGGACCGCGGTGGCGCCGCGCTGGACGTCGACCCGCACGTGTGCGTACGACGGCTCCGCGGTGGAGCGCCCCCGCAGCGTCACCGCGATCGGCCGGTCGGGCGTGCTGCCCGGCGGCACGGTGAGCACGAGGCCGTTCGGCGCCTGGGCGACCGCGTGCCAAGCGGGCGCGTCGACCGGGTCGAGGACGGCGGCGTGCACATCGTCGGTCCCGCCGTCGGTCCCCACGACGACCCCGGCGGGGACGTCGACGTCGATGTCGAGCGCGGAGGCGGAGCCGGCCGTGCCGGCCAGCAAGCCGCCCAGCCGCGCGAGGGGCGTGAAGCGCCACGCCTCCTCACGACCGGTCGGCCGCTCGACGGTCGCCGCGCCCGGGTCGACCGTGATCGACCCCTGGTCGACGGTGGTGGCCGTCATCCGACCGCGCCCTCCATCTGCAGCTCGATGAGGCGGTTGAGCTCCAGGGCGTATTCCATCGGCAGCTCCCTGGCGATCGGCTCGACGAAGCCGCGCACGATCATCGCCATCGCCTCGTCCTCGGCGAGGCCGCGGCTCATCAGGTAGAAGAGCTGGTCCTCGCCCACCTTGCTGACGCTCGCCTCGTGCCCGATGGACGCGTCGTCCTCGCGCACGTCCACGTAGGGGTAGGTGTCGCTGCGGCTGACCGCGTCGACGAGCAGCGCGTCGCACTTGACCGTGGCCCGGGCGTCGTGCGCGCCCTCCTGCACCTGCACCAGCCCGCGGTAGGACGTGCGGCCGCCGCCGCGGGCCACCGACTTGCTGATGATCTGGCTGGAGGTGTGCGGTGCGGCGTGCACCATCTTCGCGCCGGCGTCCTGGTGCTGACCCGGTCCGGCGAAGGCCACCGACAGCGTCTCGCCGCTGGCCCGCTCCCCCAGCAGATAGCACGCGGGGTACTTCATCGTCACCTTGCTCCCGATGTTGCCGTCGACCCATTCCATCCGCCCGCCGGCTTCCACCGAGGTGCGCTTGGTGACCAGGTTGTAGACGTTGTTGGACCAGTTCTGGATGGTGGTGTAGCGCACCCGGGCGTCCTTCTTCACCACGATCTCCACCACCGCCGAGTGCAGCGAATCGCTCTTGTAGATCGGAGCTGTGCAACCCTCGACGTAATGCACGAAGCTGCCCTCATCGGCGATGATCAGGGTGCGCTCGAACTGGCCCATGTTTTCCGTGTTGATCCGGAAATAGGCCTGCAGCGGGATCTCGACGTGCACGCCCTTGGGGATGTAGATGAAGGACCCGCCGGACCACACCGCCGTGTTGAGAGCGGCGAACTTGTTGTCCCCCACCGGGATCACCGACCCGAAGTATTCTTTGAAGACGTCCTCGTGCTCCCGCAGCCCGGTGTCGGTGTCGAGGAACAGCACACCCTGCTGCTCCAAATCCTCTCGGATCTGGTGGTAGACGACCTCGGACTCGTATTGTGCCGCCACCCCGGAAATGAGCCGCTGCTTTTCCGCCTCCGGAATGCCGAGCTTGTCGTAGGTCGCCTTGATGTCGGCGGGCAGCTCGTCCCAGGTCGTCGCCTGCTTCTCGGTCGACCGGACGAAGTACTTGATGTTCTCGAAGTCGATGCCGGACAGGTCGCTGCCGAAGGTGGGCATCGGCTTGCGGCGAAACAGCTCTAGCCCGCGCAGGCGGCGCTTGAGCATCCACGCCGGCTCGCTCTTGAGCTCGGAGATGTTGCGCACGACCTCCTCGGACAGGCCGCGACGGGCGATCGAGCCGGCGGCATCGCTGTCGGCCCAGCCGAACTTGTAGGCGCCAAGCGCCGCGAGCTGCTCGTCCTGGGTGGTCATGGGCGACTGCCTTCCGTCGGGCGGACCTGCTGGGCGGGGACGTGGGTGGTGCAGACACCGTCGCCGTGGGCGATGGTGGCGAGGCGGGTGACATGGGTGCCGAGGACGCGGCCGAGCGCCTCGGTCTCCGCGGCGCACAGCTGGGGGAACTCCGCGGCGACGTGCTGCACCGGGCAGTGGTGCTGGCACAGGGCCACTGCCCCGTCCAGCACGCCGGGAACGGTCTCCACCGTGGCGGCGTACCCGTCCGCGGTGAGGGCCGCGGCGAGCGCGTGCACGTCGGTCACGCCGGCGTACTGCCGCTCCAACCCGTCGGCCCGCGACCGGGCAAAGGCGGCGATCGCGCCGTCCCCACCGCTCTCGGCGAGGAAGCGGAGCGCGGAGCCGGCCAGCGCGTCGTAGGCCTGCGGGCCGGTCAGGGCGCGCCCGCTGTCGGTGACGCAGAAGACCCGGGCCGGCCGGCCGCGACCGCGCGGACCCCGGGAGCGCTGCTCACGGGTGACGAGGCTGCCGTCGGCGATCATCGCGTCGAGGTGGCGGCGGACGCCGGCGGGGGTCAGCCCCAGCGTGCCGGCGAGGGCGGCCGCCGTCTGCGGCCCTCGCTCGAGCAGCAGCCGGGCGACCCGGGCGCGGGTGCCCTCGCTGGTGTCGCTTGTCGCCGTCCCAGGGCTCGAGGGGGCCGTCACGGTTTGCACAACGACATCGTAGCGTTAATCCTGCCGCGCGCCCGGTCCGGCTCCCTCGCCTACCGTGAGCGGGTGCCCGTCGCCGCCGTCGAGGTCGAGGGCCTGTCGGTGGCCTACGGCGAGCTGCGCGCCGTCGACGGCCTGTCCCTAGTCGCGCGGGCCGGCGAGGTCACCGCCGTGCTCGGTCCCAACGGCGCCGGCAAGACCACGACAGTCGAGGTCTGCGAGGGGTTCCGGCGCCGCGATGCCGGCTCCGTCCGGGTGCTCGGCCTGGACCCGGGCGCCCGCACCGGGCACGCCGCGCTGGTCGAGCGGGTCGGAGTCATGCCGCAGACCGCAGGGGTCTACGTCGGGCAGCGCGCCGGCGAGGCGCTCCGACTGGTGGCCGGCCGCTATGCCCACCCCCTCGACACCGTCGAACTGCTGGGTCGGCTCGGGCTGACGGACGCGGCCCGCACGCCGTGGCGCCGGCTGTCCGGCGGCCAGCAGCAGCGGCTCTCGCTGGCGATGGCGGTGGTGGGACGCCCCGAGCTGGTGTTCCTCGACGAGCCGACGGCCGGCCTGGACGTGCAGGCCCGCTACGCCACCTGGGACCTGGTGCGCGACCTGCGCGCCGGCGGCGCAGCCGTGGTGGTCACCACTCATCTGATGGACGAGGCGGAGGCGCTCGCCGACCACGTGGTCATCGTGGACGCCGGCCGGGTGGTCGCCGCGGGCAGCGTGCCGGCGTTGACGAGCGGCGGCGCCGACGGTCAACTGCGTTTCCGGTCCGAGGCAGGGCTCGAGCTGGACCGGCTGCTGCTCGCGCTGCCCGACGGCTGCGCGGCCAAGGAGTCGCCGGCCGGGCACTACCTCGTCGAGGGTGTGGTCGACGCCCAGCTGCTGTCGACGGTCGCGTCGTGGGCGGCCTCCGCCCGCGCGCCCATCGACGACCTGCGGATGGAGAAGCGCTCGCTGGAGGACGTCTTTCTCGAGCTCACGGGCCGGGGGCTGCGGTGACCGCCCCGTCCCCGCCGGCACCCGCCGCGACGGCCCTCGTGCCTGCGCCCGGCCGCTCGTCGTACCCGTCCATGGTCCTGGCCCAGACCCGCACCGAGGTGCTGCTGACGCTGCGGCGCGGGGAGTCGCTGCTGCTGACGTTGGGGATCCCGCTGGGAGTGCTGGCCTTCTTCACCACGGTGCCGGTGCTGCCGGCGTCCGCCGGGCGGCCGGTGGACTTCCTGGTGCCCGGGGTGCTCGCGCTCGCCGTGACGTCGACAGCCTTCACCGGGCAGGCGATCGCGACGGGATTCGAGCGGTCCTACGGCGTGCTCAAGCGGCTCGGCTCGACGCCGCTCCCCCGGTGGGGGCTGCTGGCGGGAAAGACCCTCGCCGTGGTCGCGGTGGAGCTGCTCCAGCTGGCGCTGCTCGTGGCGCTCGGACTGGCGCTCGGCTGGTCGCCGCACGGCTCGCTGCCGCCCGTGGTGCTGCTCGTGATCGTGGGTACGGCCGCCTGCTCCGGGCTCGGCCTGCTGATGGCCGGCACCCTGCGCCCGGAGCTGACGCTGGCTGCGGCCAATGGGCTCTATCTGGTCTTCCTCCTGCTGGGCAACATCGCCTTCGCACTGTCCGGAGCGCTGGCGGGCATCGGCCGGGCGCTCCCTACCGGCGCGCTCGCGCACGGCCTGCGCTCGGTGCTGCGCGACGGCGCCGGCCTTCCGGCCGCCGACCTCGGCATCCTGCTCGCCTGGTCGGTCGTCGGCCTCGGCGCCGCCGCGTTCACCTTCCGCTGGGAGTAGCCATCGCTTGTTCGCGGGGTGCTCGACGAGCCGCCGATGTTCGGCGCCCAAGAGGTGGAGAGCCGGGCGACCTCCCCGGCCCGCGCGGCCTGGCTGCTGCCGCGGAGCTGCTCGACGATGATGTCGAGGTATGGGGTGTCCCACAGCACGACCGCGGTGAAGACCAGGCCGACGGCGGCGATCTGGTCCTGTTGGCCTTCGCGCAAGGGCTGCCGATCGGGCCGTGGCAGATCTGCGGGGCCGCGACGTCAGAGGAGCGGGCCGTACCCGCGGTAGTCGTGGGTGTCGACGGTGACGGTCTGGCCGAGGGGGCTGGTCCAGGTGATGGTGCCGTCGTCGGCGCGTTGGACCTGCCAGCCGCCGTGGGTCTTGTGGTTGTGGTGGCGGCGGTCGGCGGGGTGCAGGTTGGGGTGCTCGGTGTGGCCGCCGGTGCCGTCGGGCTGCCAGGCGACGAGGTGGTCGGTGTCGCACTGGGCGGCGGGTCGTTGGCAGCCGTAGGCGGTGCAGGTCTGGTATTCCGCGAGCACGGTCCGGCGCAGGGTGTCGGGGATCTGGTAGCTGGGGCTGGTCCCGAGCAGGACCCCGTTGGGGTCGTGGAGGAACCGGTCCCACCGGGTGTCGGGGCGGGCGGCCAGGCGCCGGGCGGCGTCGGCGAGGGTGGGACCGAGGTCGGTGCCGCGGTGCCCGGGGGCCGCGGTCGCGAGGTCCGCTGGGTGCTCCCGCAGTCCGAGCAGGGTCGCCAGGTCGAGGGTGACGTGGACCTGCGCGGTGACGGTGCCGACCAGCGGGGACGTCGCCAGCGCGGCGAGCGCGGCCATCAGGGCAGGGCTCAGCCCCGGATCAGGTGCGCAGAACGGTGGGGATCCGGGCCGGACCGGCGCCACGCTGGGCCCCGGGGGCACGGGCGGCCCGGGCGGCACGACAGGTCCGGGCGGCCCGGGCGGCACGGTGGGCCTGGTGGGATCCGGGTCGCCGTCCTGAGCGCGGGCGCTACCCGTCGTATCGGGGGCCGGCCTGCGCTCGGACATGCCGGCGGGCGTTGGGGCAGGGTCGGGTGCGGGGTCGGGTGCGAGGTCGGGTGCGGGCTCGTCCGAGGACGAGCCGGGATGGGGTCGACCGGCGCTATCAGCCACCGCGGCGCCGGCGTCAGCCGGCCCGGCGAACACCTCCTGCCCCTCGGTCCCGACCGGCCCATCGGTCTCGCCGTCGGCTGCTGCTGCGCGCTTGTCGGCCGCGGCCCGCGCGGGGACCTCCGCGGCCGCCGTGTCGCGGGCGACCCGGTCTGCTGTGTCCCCGGCGGTCTGGGCGGCGGTCTGGGCGGCCGTCTCTTGGGCGGCCGTCTCTTGGGTGGCGTGGTGGCGGAGCAGGTCGAGCAGGTCCTCGTGCGGCAGCCCGGCCCACCCGAACGCGGCCAGCGTGTCCGCCGCGATCTGGTCTCGGGTCCGCGGGTCGCCCGCCGCCCTGGCCGTCGCGGCCGCGGCCTCCAACCGGGCCATCAACGCGGCCGCGTCCTCGGCGGGCAGCAGCGCGCAGATCGCGACCATCCCCGGGATGCTCGAGCCGAACGCGTCCACCGACCGCTGGTCCCGCGGATCCCGACCCACCGGCTCACCCGGCAGGTCGTCACCCGGCCGGTCGCCCGCCGGATCACCGGCCCCGGTGTCCGGGACCGGCTCGGGATGCGCCAACTGCCATGCCGTGGCGTGCCGGCGGGCCACCCGGATCACCTGCTGCCTGGTCCCGGACAACAGCACCCGGTGGCACCGTGCCGCGACCTGGACCGCACCGGTGTCCGGCAGTCCCTGGCAGGCCTGCTCCAGTGCCCTGGCCTGCCCGGGACCACTGTCCCCGGCCCGCAGCGCCACGGTCAACGCCGGGGCCCGCAACGCGCGGGCCCGGGTCGCCCGCAGCTGCCAACGGGCACTGCCCGGCGAGCAGTGCAACGCGACCGCGACCTCCTCCGCCCCAGGCTCCGGGACGAGCTCCCGGCCGTCCGGGTCATCGACCATCGTCACCGCCGGCACCCCGTCAGCCAACGCGACCGCCACCTCGTCGCGGCACTGACCCGCCCACACCGCCACCCGGCCGGCCAGCCGCAACAGGTCCGCCCGCTCCGGGCCGGTGATCCGCTCCACATCCACCCGCGCCACCACCTGCAGGGCCCGCCCGTCCACCGGGGCCTCCCGCAACCGGTGCAGCTCAGCCGCCACCGGACACGGCAAGTCAGCCCACGACAACCGGTGCAACCCAGGCAACCACCGGCCCCCCTCGTCCACCCGCACCCGCAACGCATGACCCACGCAGTGCTCGGGGTCAGCACACACCAACGGCGTACCCCCCATCACTCCCGACTCGAACACATGTTCGAGTATGGTACGCCCGGAAACAGCCTGTCAATGGCTCTCACCCGGGGCGGCGATCGACTCTGGCCCGCGGCCCGAGGTAGGGGTAGGGGAGCCCTGCCTCTACCCCTCAGCTGCCGCCATGCGAGGCCACCGACAGCGGCTCCCACTCGCGCCAGGTGGCGAGCCGCGACTCGTAGTCGGCGGTGGCGAGGGCGAGGGGGCCGTCGCCGAAGAAGACGCGCAACGGCGGCTCGGCGGCGTCCACGAGCTCGAGCACGGCGGCAGCGGTGGCAGCGGGGTCGCCGGGGGTGGGCATGCGCTGCTTGCGAGCCGCTGCGACCTGCTCGCGCAACGCGTCGTACGCCGGGTTCGGCGTCGTGTGCTTGGCGGAGGCGCCGCCCCAGTCGGTGGCGAACCCGGTGGGTTCGATGATGGTGACCTTGACCCCGAAGCCGGCCACCTCCTGCGCGAGCGACTGACTGAATCCCTCCAGCGCCCACTTCGAGGCGTGGTACGCACCGATGTTGGGGAACGCCGTGATGCCGCCGATCGAGGACACCTGCAGCAGGTGCCCGCTGCCCTGCTCGCGCAGCAGCGGCAGCGCCGCCTGGGTCACCCACAGGGCGCCGAAGACATTGGTCTCGATCTGGTCGCGCGCCTCCTGCTCGGACAGCTCCTCGATCATGCCGAACTGGCCGTAGCCCGCGTTGTTGACCACCACGTCGAGCCGGCCGAACTGCTGGTGCGCCTGCGCCACGGCGGCGAACGCCGCGCTGCGGTCCGTGACGTCGAGCGTGAGCGGCAGCAGCGCGTCGCCGTACGTCGTCGCGAGGTCGTCCAGGCTGTGCACGTCGCGAGCCGTGCCCGCGACGCTGTCTCCACGCTCGAGGGCGGCGATCGTCCACTCGCGGCCGAAGCCGCGGGAGGTGCCGGTGATGAACCAGGTCTTGGCAGTCATGCCGGTGCCAACTCTGCGCCCCGCCAGGCATTCCGACTCCCCCGGGCTGGTGCGGAACGACGGGGGCCCCGCGCTGGTTGCAGGGAGCATGCGCGTAGAGGTGTGGTCCGACGTCGTCTGCCCGTGGTGCTATATCGGCAAGCGGCACCTGGAGGCGGCGCTCGGGCGGTTCGCCCACGCCGACCAGGTCGAGGTGGTGTGGCGGGCCTTCGAGCTCGATCCGCGCGCCCCAGCCACGATGGATGCCGACTACGTCGGCCGGCTGGCTGGCAAGTACGGCCGCTCGCGCGACGAGGCGCAGGGGATGCTCGACACGATGACGGCGCGGGCCGCCGAGGCGGGCCTGGACTTCCGCTTCGACCTGGCCCGACCCGGCAACACGCTGGCCGCCCACCGCCTGCTGCACGCCGCGGCCGAGCACGGGCTGCAGGGCGAGTTGAAGGAGCGGCTGCTGCGCGCCACCTTCACCGAGGGCGAGCCGGTCGCGGACGCGGACACGCTGGTGCGGCTCGCGGTCGACGTGGGTCTCGACGCCGACGAGGCCAGGGCCGTCGTCGAGGGAGACGCCTACCTGGCGCAGGTGCGCGCCGAAGAGGCCGAGGCGGCGGCCCTGGGAGCCACCGGGGTGCCGTTCTTCGTGGTCGACCGACGCTACGGCGTCGCCGGCGCCCAGCCCGTCGAGGCGCTGCTGGAGGTGCTGGAGCGCGCCTGGTCCGACGCCCAGCCGCTCGTCGCCGTCGGGGGTCCCGGTCCGGGCTGTGACGGCGACTCCTGCAGCGTCTGAGGATGCCGACGCCGGGTGGCACCCCCGCCCTCGTCGCCCTGCACGGCGCCGGCGTGCCCCACACGACACACGCCTACGAGCACGACGTCCGGAGCACGGCGTACGGCGCGGAGGCGGCCGCCGCCCTCGGCGTGGATCCCCTGCGGCTGCTGAAGACCCTGGTGGTCGACGTCGACGGCCGCCTCGTCGTCGCGGTGGTGCCGGTCGCCGGCAGCCTGGACCTGAAGGCCCTCGCCGCCGCCGTGGGAGGCCGCCGGGCCGCGCTGGCCGATCAGCGCGCCGCCGAGCGGGCGACCGGGTACATCCGCGGGGGCATCAGCCCGCTGGGGCACCGGACCCGGCTGCCCGTGGTCGTGGCTGCCGGCGCGCTCGCGCACGACACCGTGCTCGTCAGCGCGGGCCGCCGTGGCCTGCAGGTCGAGCTGGCTCCGGCCGACCTGGTGCGTCTCGCCGGGGCGACGACGGCGGCCATCGAGAAGCACTGACCACCCTGGGGGTGGGAGGGTGCGTGACGACGGCTACAGGCAGCGGGTGTTCCAGGACGCCAACCGTGGCCGGCCCAGCGCGGCGCCCCCGTCGAAGACGGTCAGCCCACCGTTGTGCACCAGCCCGTCCCGCTGCAGGCCGAGCACCTCCTGCTCGGTCATGTCCTCGAGGAGGTAGCGCAGGATCAGCACCACGACGTCGTGGGCCACGAGCAGCACCCGCTCCCCCGGCGCGTCCAGCCGCAGGTCGACGAGCACGGCTCGCACCCGCAACGCCACGTCGGCCCAGGACTCGCCGCCGGGGGGCCGGTGCCAGAACTTCCCGAGCCACCCGCGCCGTTGCGCCTCCTCAGGGTGCTGCCGCGTGATCCCCAGGCCGGTCAGCCGGTCCAGCACCCCGAACTCCCTGTCCCGCAGCCGCTCGTCCAGGCCCACCGGCACGTCGAGACCCGCCGCGGCCAGCGCCAGCCGGGCACTCTCGCGGGCCCTGAGGTACGGCGAGGCGAGCACCCGGGTGGGCCGCTCCTGCGCCTCCGCGTGAGCGATCACCCGACCTAGGGCCTCGGCCTGCCGCCGCCCCAGCGGGGTCAGCGGGGCGTCCGGGTCGCGCATGCCGGCATCGATGATCTCCGCGCCGGCGGCGTAGGCCGCGTCGCGCGCCAGGTTCCCCTCGCTCTGGCCGTGCCTGGCGACCCAGATGGCCCGCGGCCAGGGTGCCGGCCCGATGGTGCCGTCAGGCACCGGCGGGTGCCGCGGGTGCCTGCGCCAGCGAGACTCGGGCCGGCGGCTGCGGCCGATCCAGGGGCAGCACAGCGGTGATCCTGGTGCCGCCGGCCGGGTCGGGACCCACGGTGAAGGTCCCGCCGACCAGCTCCGCGCGCTCGCGCATGCCGAGCATCCCGAAGTGGCCCTCGGCCGCCCCCGCCGGCACACGGGCCACACCGCGCCCGTCGTCGCGGACGGTGACCGTGACGCGGCCGGGCTCCTCCACGACTGCAACGGCCACCCGCGAAGCGGCGGCGTGCCGCACGACGTTGCGCAGCGCCTCCTGCACGATCCGGTACGCCGCGACCTCGACCGCGGCCGGCAGCCGACGGTCGGGACCCAGCTCCACGCAGACGTCGGTCGCGAGCCCGCGCTCCTCCACGGTCCGGCGCACCAGGCTGGTCAGCGAGGGGACGAGCCCGAGCTGGTCCAGCGCGAGCGGACGCAGCTCGGCGACGAGATGGCGAAGGGTGGCGAGCTGGCCGGCGAGGAGGCCCGTCGCGTCGGCCAGCGCGTGCTCGCGCGCTGCGGGGTCGGCCGTCCGCTGCGCCGACGCCAGGAGCACCTGCAGGGCTCCCAGCTCCTGCAACGTGTCGTCGTGGAGGTCGCGGGCCCAGCGGGCGCGCTCGCGCTCCTCGCCCTCGACCCGGGCCCGGCGCCGTTCGTCGTCGAGCGCGCGGGCGGCGCGGGCCGACTCCACCGCCGCCCGCAGCGCCAGCGCGCCGAGCGCTGCGACCGGCACGACGAGCAGGGCGGCGAGCCAGCCGTCCCCGCTCCTGGTGCCGGCGGCGGCGGTGAGGACGAGGGCCAGCACGGTGGCCAGCAGCAGCCCGACCCGCAGGGCCGACACCGGCCGCGCCACTGCGGCCACCACGAGCAGGGCTCCCGCCGCCGCGGCGAGCACCAGCTCGACGTGGACGAGGCTGTTGGTGACCTCGACGCCGAGCGCCGCCACCAGCAGCACGGCACCGGCCACCCCAGCCCCCGTGCGCACGCGCGGGGGCAGCACGGCCGCCAGCGGACGCGTCATCGTCACTCCTCGTCAGCGGCGGGCTCGTCGGCGACTGGCTCATCCGCGACTGGCTCATCGGCGGCTGGGTCCGGGACCGGAACCTGGGCTGCCCGGGGGACCACCCGCACGTCGGCCTCGCCCGCGGCGACCCGCCGCGCGACGGTGATCAGATCGGCGCGGCTGGTGGCACCGGTCTTGGCCCGGATGGCCGAGCGGTCCGCCTCCACGGTGCGCAGCGAGAGGAACAGCGCCTCCGCGATCTGGCTGTTGGTCAGACCGTCGGCGACCATCTTGAGCACCTCGCGCTCCCGGGTCGTCAGCCCCTGCTCGTCGCCGTCCAGCACCGCCAGCCTGGCCCCCAGCACCGGCTGGATGTAGGTCCCGCCGGCGCCCACCTGCGCGACAGCGGTGAGCAGCTCGTCGGCGGCGGCCTCCTTGAGCAGGTAGCCACTGGCGCCGGAGCGCAGTGCCTCCCGCGCGAACGCCGGGTCCTCCTGCATCGTCAGCACCAGTACCGCGGTGCGCGGTGAGGCCTCCCGCAGCTGCGGGATCGACGGCAGGCTGCTCTCCCCGCCCATGGTCAGGTCGAGCACCAGCACGTCCGGCGCGTGCTCGCGCAGGGCCAGCAGCGTCGAGTCGACGTCGTAGGACTCGGCGACGACCTGGTGCGCCGGCTCGGCCGCCAGCACCATCCGCACCCCGGCGCGCACCACCAGGTGGTCGTCGGCGATCACCAGCCGCAGGCCGCGGGCGGGGGCGCGCAAGGGGGCGGGCATCCCCCGACCGTAGGCCCCGCCGCTGGCGACCCGGCGGCAGCGCGACCGCGGCTCAGCCCACCCGGGCCGCGACGGCCCGGGCCAGCCGGCGGGGGGCGCCCTCGCCGTGGGCGAGAAACAGCGACGGCTCGGCCAGCTCCAGCTCCAGCAGCAGCGGCGCGCCCGCCGCCCCGGGGACCAGGTCGACCCGGGCGTAGAGCAGCCGGTCGGCACCTCCCGGCACCGCAGCGACGGCCGCCGCGGCGACCGCCAGCTGCTCGGCGGTCGCGGTCCGCGGTGCGATCACCTCGCGCTCGTCCTTGTCCAGGATGACGGCCTGCGTGCCCGTCCCCGGCCACAGGATCTGGCCCTTGCGCACGGCGTGGCTGACCTGGCCGCCGAGCATGAGCACCGAGGTCTCCCCCTCCGTGTCCACGCCGGACATGTACGGCTGGGCCATGCTGCCCCGGCCGGAGCCCTGCAGGCGGCGCAGGTGCACGGCGGCCTGCTCGTGCTGGTCCGGCCCCCAGCGGGCGGTGTCCGCCGCGCCGGCGGAGACCAGCGGCTTCACCACCCAGTCCCGGCCGTCGACCGGCAGGCCGGCGGGGTCCCAGAGCGTCGGCACCACCGGCACGCCGCGGGCCGCGAGCACCCGCAGATAGGACTTGTCGGTGCTGAACGCCAGCACGTCGGCGGGGTTGGCGACCGGCACCGGCAGCGCCGCCGCCCAGGCGAGGAACTCGTCCCGGCGGGGCACGTAATCCCACGTCGACCGGATGACGACCAGGGCGTACGCCGACCAGTCGGCGCGGCTGTCGTCCCAGACGACCGGCTCGGCGTCAACGCCCTCGGCGGCCAGCGCCGCGAGCAGCGCCGGGCCGTCCTCGTCGAGCTGGGGCAGCCGCGCCGCCGTGGCGAGGGCCACGGGACGCCTGGCGGTGGCCGGCACGGCGGGAACTGTAGGCGCCCCCGCCGTACCCTCGGACGCGTGCAGCGCCGCATCCCCAGCGTGTCGGCCCGGGCGCTGCGCCGTTGGACCGCTGCCGTCGTGGCGGTCGACGCGGCCGTCGTGGTCACCGGGGCCGCCGTGCGGCTGACCGGCAGTGGCCTCGGCTGCCCCACCTGGCCCAACTGCAGCGGCGACCAGGTCGGCAGCGCCGGCCTCGGGCTCCGCGGCGCCATCGAGTTCGGCAACCGGCTGGTCGGGATCGCAGCCTTCGCCGTACTCGTCGTCACGGCCGTCCTCGCGGCCTGCCAGCGCCCCGGCCGCCGCGACCTGCGACGCCTGTCCGCGGGACTGGTGGCCGGCTTCTTCGCCAACGGCGTGATCGGCGGCATCAGCGTGCTGACGCACCTCAACCCCGGCGTGGTGGCCGTGCACTTCCTGTTCAACATGGCCCTGCTGGTTGCGGCGGTCGCCGTGCACCGCAGGGCCGGATCCGCCCCGCTCGCCATGCGCGCCAGCGGGCCGCTCCCGCCGCTGGCCCGCGCGACCGTGGTCGTCGCCGGCTTCGTGCTGCTCGCCGGCACCCTTGCCACCGGCAGCGGGCCGCACGGTGGCGATCCCGGTGCGCCCCGCTTCCACCTCGGCCCGCTGGACCGCGTCACCGCATTGCACGCCGACGCCGCGATGCTGCTCACCGGCCTCGTCGCGGCGCTGGTCCTGGTCGCCCGCGCCACCCCCACCGCGCACGCCACCCGCCGGGCCACCGTCCGGCTGCTGCTGCTGGTCGCCGCGCAGGCGGCCCTCGGGTTCACCCAGTACCTGCTCGACCTGCCCGCCGTCCTGGTGCTGGCACATGTCGCCGGCGCCACCCTGCTGTGGCTGGCCGCCATCGACCTCGACGCCAGGCTGCGCCGGCCACCGGCGCCGACCACGGTCCTCGACCAGATGCCGGCTGCCCGACCGGCGGCGATCCTCGAGAGCGCGCTGCCCGCGTAGCGTCCCCGCCCGTGACGGCACCGGCGCGGCAGCAGGTCCGGTACTCCTCCTCTCAGGGCCGATGGGTGCTGCTCGCGACCATCCTCGGCAGCGGGGTCGCCAGCCTGGACGCGACCGTCGTCAACGTGGCGCTCCCCCGCATCGGCGACAACCTCGGGGCCGGCCTGACCAGCCTGCAATGGGTGCTGAACGCCTACACGCTCACCCTCGCGGGCCTGCTGCTGCTCGGCGGCTCACTGGGAGACCGGCTGGGGCGCCGGCGCATCTTCGTCATCGGCGTGATCTGGTTCGCCCTGGCGTCAGCACTCTGCGGAGCCGCGCCCAACGCGACGTTCCTCATCGGGGCACGAGCCCTGCAGGGCGTCGGGGGGGCGCTGCTGACCCCCGGCTCGCTCGCCATCCTGGAGGCCACCTTCGTCAAGGAGGACCGGTCCACCGCCGTCGGGGCCTGGTCGGGGCTCGGCGGCGTCGCCACCGCGATCGGGCCGGTGCTCGGGGGCGTGCTCGTGCAGCTGGGGAGCTGGACCTGGCGGCTGGCCTTTTTGCTGAACCTCCCGCTCGCCGCCGTGGTCGTCGTGGTGGCGGTCCGGCACGTGCCGGAGACCCGCGATGAGCGGGCCGCCGGCCACCTCGACGTGCCAGGGGCGGTGCTCGCGGCAGTGGGCCTCGGCGGCGTGGTGTATGGCCTCACCGAGGGTCCGGCCCAGCACTTCCCACCCGGCCCGCTGGCCGCCCTGCTGGTCGGGCTGCTGGCGCTGGCGACGTTCCTGCTCGTGGAGGCGAAGCGGCCGGACCCGATGCTGCCGCTGGGCCTGTTCCGGGACCGGCAGTTCTCCTCCGCCAACGTCGTGACGTTCGTCGTCTACGCCGCGTTGGGTGGGGCGCTGTTCCTGCTGCCGCTGCAGCTGCAACGGGTCGCGGGCTTTTCGCCGTTGGCCGCCGGCACCTCGCTGCTGCCGATCACCGTGGTGATGCTGCTGCTGTCCGCCCGCGCCGGAAAGCTGGCGCAGCGCATCGGGCCCCGGCTGCCGATGACCGTGGGCCCGCTGCTGGCGGGGCTGGGCCTGGCGCTGATGACGCGCATCGGCGCGGGTGCGTCCTACGTCACCGACGTCCTGCCGGCCGTCGTTGTGCTGGCGTTCGGCCTTGCCTGCACGGTGGCGCCGCTGACCTCGACGGTGCTCGCCGCCGCTCCGGACCGCAGCGCCGGGGTCGCGTCGGCGGTCAACAACGACGTGGCGCGCACCGCCGGCCTGCTCGCCGTCGCGGTGCTCCCCGCCGTCGCGGGCATCGGGCCGGCCGCCTACACCCACCCGGCGCAGCTGTCCGACGGCTTCGTCCGCGGGGTGCTGATCTGCGGCGCCGCCAGCGCGGCGGGCGGGGTGCTCTCCTTCCTCACCGTCCGCGGCGAGCGGCTCGAGGGCGGGATGCCGGCCGCCGGCGACGGCGCCGCCCGCCTCGCCTCGCACTGCTCCGTCACCGTGCCGCCGCTGCGGAGCGCAACGGGAAGACCGGCGGCAGAACTGACCACGTGATGAGCTGGAACGGTCGGCGTGCCTGCGGTGTCCGCCGCTGTCGCAAGGACAACGACGCGGCCACGCCGCTGACGGACTAGCTGGCGGTAGGTCGCGTCCAAGCGGGCGGCCCTGTCCGGCGTCTGCGCTGACGCCCGGCCCGCCGAATGCGGGGGGCTCGCTCCCGCCACGGTGGTCGGGCCGGGTCACAGGAGGAACGCCGGCCGCAGCCCCGGCACCATGGGGTAGTGCTTCGTGTTCAGCGTGGCCAGCGCGAGGCCCGAGCTCAGCGCTGTCGCGGCGACGATCAGGTCCGGGGTGCCGATGCCGGGCGTCGACCTTCGGTGCTCTCTTCCGAGGTCACCCGCCAAGGCGGCGATCTCGGCCGTCACGGGCAGGAGCCGCGGGACGCCGAGCAGCCGCTCGGTGGCCTCGCGCTCTGCCGAGCGCATGCCTTGGCGGAGCTCGGTCACGGCGATGACCGAGGCCGATAGCGGACCCCTGGCCCGTGCCGCGAGGAACCAGGGCTCCGCGTTGGGTACGCCGCGCAGCAGGCAGATCAGGACGTCGGAGTCGACGAGCGTCACAGCCGTCGCAGCCGGTCGAGGTGCGCGTCGCGCGCGCTCGTCCGGGCCGGCAGCTCGACGTCGTCCTGCCAGGTCCCCGCGACCTCGGCGAGGACAGCGAGGTCGAGCTCGAGCGCCTCGGCCGACGTGCTCAGGGCGACGTCGAGCACCGCCCGCAGCGCTGCGGCACGTGATGTGCCGGCGCTCCTGGCGCGCCGGTCGAGCTCCCGCACCTGTCGCTCGTCGAGGTAGATGTTGGTGCGCTGCATACACCGGACCATACACCGGTGCCTTCACGGTTGATGGCGCCCGGAGCCGGAGCCCGGCGGTCACACCGAGGCGTGCGCGAGCGTGCCGAGGCCGTAGGTGACCGCCACCCAGGGCGACACCCCGAGGCATATCAGCCGGTCGGGGCTGGCACCATCGCCCGGGACGGCTGGACCCGCAGGACCCGGGCGAAGGAATCCGGTAGATACCAGTTCCACTGGCCGAACAGGACGACCAGGGCAGGCACCAGCAGCATCCGCACGATGGTGGCGTCGAGCAGGATCCCGATGCCCAGCCCGGAGGCCAGCACCTTGATGTCGGTGCCCGGCGTCGCCGCCAGCGAGACGAAGGCGAGGAACAGGATCAGCGCCGCGCTGGTCACCAGCCGCCCAGTGCGGCCGAGACCCTCGATGAGCGCCTTGTTGGTGTCACCGCCCCGGTCGTACTCCTCGCGCACCCGGGTGAGGATGAAGACCTCGTAGTCCATCGACAGCCCATACAGGAACGCGAAGATCATGATGGGCACCCAGAAGATGATCGCCCCGGTGGACTTGACGTCGAAGATCGCCTTCGAGCCGTTGCCGTCCTGCCAGATGAAGGTCATCACGCCGAACGTCGCGGCAAGCGAGATCAGATTGAGGATCACCGCCTTGACCGCGAGCACCACCGAGCGGAAGGCCCGGGTGAGGGCGACGAAGGTCAGCAAGGCGAGAAACAGCAGGACGAGCGGGAACTTCTTGTAGATCCCGTTCTCGTAGTCCTTGAGCACCGGTCCGGCGCCGGCCACCCCCTGCACTCCAGGCAGGCCCTCCACCGCTGCGCGCACCTGCCCGACCACCGCCGTGCTGTCAGAGTTGACCGACTCGTGCACAGGGACCACCTCCACGACCGAGGAGCCCCCCTTGGCGAAGCCGTCGGCCGCGCCGGGGGCGACGGCGAAGGCCACCCGATCCAGGCCCTTCGTGGCCTGCACGACGGCCTGCGGATCGCCGGTCGTCAGCACCTCCAGCGGGGTCAGCACCCCGCTGGCCACGCCGCCGTCGGTCAGCGCCGTGAACTGGTCCACGATCGGGCCAGGCTTGGTGGTCAGCGACGACGTCTCGGCGTTGCCGAGCTTGATGCCGAAGGCGGGTGCGGCGAAGCACCCCAGCAGCACCACCGCAACGGCCAGAGCTGCCCACGGGCGCTTGACGACGCCGCCCGTCCACCGCGACCAGAACCTGCTCGCGGTGGCCTCCCTGCGGATGCGCGGCCAGTCCACCCTGGGGCCGACGGTGGCGAGGATGGCCGGGGTGAGGGTCACCGTGACCAGCGTGCTGACCAGCGGGATGAGGATCCCGCCGAGGCCGAGGGAACGCAGGAACGGGACGTTGAGCACGGTCAGGGAGATCAGGCCGATGGCGACGGCAGCGCCGGAGAAGACGACGGAGTGGCCGGCCTTGGCCACGGCGATCCGCACCGCCTCGTCGTTGCCGCGGCCGCGGTCGCGTTCCTCCCGCCATCGGGTCACCACCAGCAGGGAGTAGTCGATGGCCACGCCGAGGCCGATCAGGCCGACGAGGTACTGCAGCACGACGCTCATGTCCAGGGCGTAGGTGAAGGGGAGCAGCACGCCGAAGGTCACCGGGATGCTCACGAGGGCGATGACGATCGGCAAAAAGGCCAGGAACGAGGCGAAGACGTAGGCGAGGATCGCGAGGGCGCCGAGCCCACCCAGGAGAACCTCCAGCAGGAGGCCGGGGCCGCCGCCGGAGTTGCCGCTGCCCTGGGCGTCGGCGACGGCGAGCTCGAAGTAGCCGGTCCCGCCGATGTGCAGTGCGTCGGCGCTCGCGGGCGCGCTGGCGGCGTACTTGTTGACGATCTGAATGCCGAAAGGCTTGTCATTGAAGGACTTCGGCTGCGGACCCCACACGATGGCGTAGGTGGCGCGCCGGTCCTTGGTGACGAAGTGGTCGTCGCCGGTGCTGGTCCAGTCGGCGATCCGCCACGTGGGGTGGTCCTTGCGGACCCGGTCCCAGACCGCGCTGATGTCGGCCTTGCGGGCGTCGACGGTCTGGCCGGTCGGCACGGTGATCACCGGCAGCGAAGGACCGGTGTCGGACGGGTGGCCCAGCGCGGAGTTGATCGCCTTGGCGGTGTCGAACCCGGGCTGTCCCGGCACCGAGAAGTCGGTGGTCAGCCGGCTGATGGTCTGCCCCATAACGGCGAAGCCGGCGATCATGAGCACGAACCAGAACAGCACCACCCGCTTGCGGTGGGCCAGGACAAAGTCGGCGATGCGTTCCATGCGAGTCCCCCGTCGGTGCCGTCCGTCTGCCGGAACGACGCGAGGCTAGCGGCTCCGGCGCGGGCTCTCCCGGCCTTTTCCCCCACGGCGGGTCACTGGTAGGTCACAAGATCCGGCGCCGGCTTCAGCGCGAGCGTCTGCTGCGGCGTGAGCAGGCCGACGTCGTCGGTGAGGAAGAGCTTGAACCCGTTGTATTCACCCCGGCGCATCACGTGCAGGTCGCTGTACTTCGACAGCTTCGCCGGCTGGCCACCGAAGCCGTCGACGTGGATGACGGTGGCCAGGCCAGGTCGCAGCACGATGCTGCTCTTGTTGGTCACCGCGGACTCCACGAACTGGTGCACGACGAACAGCTTCTGCGGCAGGTGCTTGGACGCCGTCAGCTGCGCCAACCACTGGGACACCTCGTTGACCTTCGCCGCGTCGACCGAGCCGATGACGCTGCCGGGCACCTCGCCCTTCTTCATGTTCCACTCGGCGTCCAGGGCCAGGCCGACGTTGGGCTTCACCAGCCACTTCTGCAGGTGCTTGGCGCCGGCGAGGAAATCGCCCTGTCCCGGCTGCAGATCCAGCACCACGAGGAATCCCTGCTTGGTCGCCTCGTTGACCCACTTGTCGATGTCGGAGTCCTGATAGAACGCCGCGTAGTCGCCGTCCTGCCCCGGACTGCCTTGCGCGATCTGGGCGAGCACCTCGAACGCCGGAAGCACGGGCCGGCCCCCCGAGGCGAAGGCCGCGGCCCGCTTCTTCACCTCCACGGTGGCCTGGGCGGGGGTCAGCCGGCCGAGGATGTTGCGCGTGATGCTGCCGTCCGGCGGCCCATAGAGGGCGACGACGCGGTGCTGCGGCAGCACCGACAGCGAGCCGTCGGGCAGCGTCGCCCCGGGCGGCGCGCTCGTCGCGGTGCCGCTGGGCGCGGCACTCCCCGCCGGGGCGCTGCCGGCCGGGGCGCTGCCGGCCGGAGTTGCCGTGCCCGCCCCTGGTGCGCCAGACGAGGTCGCGCCGGTCCCTGGAGCCGCGCCCGTCGCGGCGACGGCAGTCCCGGAAGGGACGCCGACAGGGGGGGTGGCGGCCTTCGTGCCGCTGCCGCAGGCGGCGAAGGCGAGGGCCGGCAGCAGGAGCAGGGCCGGGACGGCGGAGCGGGGCCGGGGCATGCGGTCGCCGTACCTCCGAATGCGCAGCGCCAATCACCGGTCAGCACAAGCACCCAGGCCCGCTGGCCGGCCTCGCGTCGGCGGCCACGACCTCGGCGTCAGAGCAGCGGGCTGACCGCGACGGCGGTGAAGACCAGCGTGAGGTAGGTGATGGACACGTGGAACAGCCGCATCGGCCGACCTGCCTCACCCCGGCGCACGGCGGCGAGCAGGCGATGGGCCTCCAGCAGGAACCATCCGCCGGTGACGACGGATACGGCCGCATAGAGCCAGCCGGCGCCGAAGGGCACGAGCAGCAGGGTCGCGCCGACCATGGCCCACGAGTACGCCGTGATGCGCCTGGCCACCGCCAGCGGCGGCGCCACCACCGGGAGCATCGGCACGCCCGCGGCGGCGTAGTCGTCCTTGAACCGCATGGCCAGCGCCCAGAAGTGCGGCGGTGTCCACAGGAAGACGATGGCGAACAGCACCACGGCCGGCCAGCCCACGCCACCGGTGACGGCAGCCCAGCCGACGAGGACGGGGAAGCATCCGGCGGCCCCGCCGATGACGATGTTGGAGGGCGTCCGGCGCTTGAGGCCGATGGTGTAGACGAAGACGTAGAAGGCGGTCGCGGCGTCGGCGAGCAACGCTGCCGGCCAGTTGACGAGCAGCCCCAGCCAGATGGTGGCGACGGCGGTGAGCACGATCCCGAAGCGCAGCGCCTCCACCGGCGATACGGCGACGGCGGGGCGGGCGGCGGCCAGCGGTCGACGCGAGGTCCGGTGCATCAGGGCGTCGATGTCGCGGTCGACGTAGCAGTTGATGGTGTTGGCCGACGCGGCGGCCAGGGTCCCGCCGACCAGGGTGGCGACGACGAGCCACAGCGACGGGAGCGCGTCGCTGCGCAGGTGCGCCGCGAGCACCATCGGCGGGACTGTGGTCACCAGCAGCAGCTCGATGATGCGGGGCTTGGTGAGGGCGACGTAGGCGCGGGTGACGCCGGCCGCCGACCGGTGCGCCGAGGGCGGGCGGGGGGGCGCGAGAGCAGCCACAGCACCCTTTCCCGACTGCGGTCGCCGGTGCGGCCACGTGGACCCCGACGTTACCGGGCGCCCCTGCCAGTGGCCCGCGGTGGTGCCAGGCCGGAGTCGGACGGGACCGGCCTGCACCATCCGGGACGCACACGGCCGGCTCATCGGCCGTTGACCAGGCTCGAGCGGCCGCCCCACTCCTCGGGCGGAGGTTCACGGGTAGGCCGCAGCGGCGCGGGGGTAGGGCCGTCCAGGGTCGGGCCGGCTCCCCACCCTGCCGCCGGCCATGATCACCAGGCGGTAGGTTCAGCGAGAAGCACGAGACCCCGCGCCGGGCGCGCGGAGAGGAGCAGCAGGGTGACCACCGTCGAGCACGCCACCACGCCGAAGGACGGGGCGGACGAGCCGAGCACCATCGCCGACGGCGCCCACCGCGAGCAGCTGCTGAAGCGCCATGTGGGCGCCCGCGACGCCGACGACCTGCCGGGCCGCACGGTCGACATCATCCGCACCTTGGCGATGGACGCCGTGGAGCGCTCCGGCGACGGCCACCCGGGCACGGCGATGAGCCTCGCGCCGGCGGCGTACGTGCTGTTCCAGGACCTGCTGCGGCACGACCCGGTGGACCCCAGCTGGACGGGTCGCGACCGCTTCGTGCTGTCGGTCGGGCACTCCAGCCTCACCCTCTACATCCAGCTCTACCTCTCCGGCTACGGCCTGACGCTGGAGGACCTCGCCGCCTACCGGCAGTGGGGCAGCCTCACCCCCGCCCACCCGGAGCACGGCCACACCGCCGGGGTGGAGACCACCACCGGGCCGCTGGGCCAGGGCATCGCCACCGCCGTCGGGATGGCAGCGGCCGCGCGCCGCGAGCGGGGCCTGTTCGACCCCGACACCGCGGCCGGCGAGTCGCCGTTCGACCACACGATCTGGGTCTTCTGCAGCGACGGTGACCTGGAGGAGGGCGTCAGCGCGGAGGCCAGCAGCTAGGCGGGGCACCAGAAGCTCGGCAACCTGGTGGCGCTCTACGACGACAACCACATCTCCATCGAGGGCGACACCGAGGTGGCCTTCAGCGAGGACGTGATCGCCCGCTACGCCGCCTACGGCTGGCACACCACGGTCGTGGACGACTCGGAGGACCGGGACGCGATCCTGGCCGCCTTCACCGCGGCCCGCGAGGTCACCGACCGCCCGAGCCTCGTCGCCATGCGCAGCGTGATCGCCTGGCCGGCACCGCATCTGCGCAACACCGGCAAGGCGCACGGCAGCGCGCTGGGCGCCGAGGAGGTCGCTGCCACCAAGGAGCTGATGGGCCTCGACCCGGCCAAGACCTTCTGGGTGCCGGACGACGTGCTGGCCCACACCCGCGAGCGGGTGGCGAAGGGACGGGAGCTGCACGCGGACTGGACGACCAGCTACGACGCCTGGCGCGGCGCGCAGCCCGAGCGGGCGGAGCTGCTGGACCGGCTGTCGGCCGAGCGGCTGCCGGACGGCTGGGAGAAGGCACTGCCCGTCTTCGAGCCGAGCACGAAGGGGATGGCGACGCGGGCCGCCAGCGGCGACGTGCTCACCGCGCTGGCGGACGTGCTGCCCGAGCTGTGGGGTGGCTCCGCCGACCTCGCCGGCAGCAACAACACCACGATGAAGGGCGCCGACAGCTTCCTGCCGGCGGGCAACCCGGCGCCGGACGCGAACCCCTACGGCCGGACGCTGCACTTCGGCATCCGCGAGCACGCGATGGGCGCGATCCTCAACGGCATCGCCCTGCACGGCCCGACCAGGCCCTATGGCGGGACGTTCCTGGTCTTCAGCGACTACATGCGGGGCGCCGTCCGGCTCGCGGCGCTGATGGGCGCCCCGGTCACCTACGTCTGGACGCACGACTCGATCGGGCTCGGCGGCGACGGCTCCACCCACCAGCCCATCGAGCAGCTGGCGTCGCTGCGGGCGATGCCCGGCCTGGACGTGGTCCGTCCCGGCGACGCCAACGAGACCGCGGTGGCCTGGCGGACCATCCTCGGGCGGCGCAGTGGCCCGGCCGCGCTGGCGCTGTCCCGGCAGGCCGTGCCGACGCTGGATCGGTCCGGCACGGGCGCGGCGGCACTGGGCAGCGCCGACGGCGTGGCGCGCGGTGGCTACATCCTCGCCGAAGCCGGCAGCGGACTGCCCGACGTCATCCTCATCGCCACCGGCAGCGAGGTCTCGATCGCGCTCGCCGCCCGCGAGACCCTGGAGGCCGCCGGCACCCCCACCCGGGTGGTGAGCCTGCCCTGCTGGGAGTGGTTCGCCGAGCAGCAGGACGCCTACCGCCAGGAGGTGCTCCCGCCCCGGGTGCGCGCCAGGGTCAGCGTCGAGGCGGCCGCCACCTTCGGCTGGGAGCGCTTCACCGGCGACATGGGCGCCTCGCTGGGCATCGACCACTTCGGGGCCAGCGCGCCGGCCGACATCCTCTACGAGCAGTTCGGCCTGACCGCCGACCGAGTGGTCGCCGCCGCCCACGACGCGCTGTCCAAGGCCCGCACCATCCAGGGCTCCACCACCGGCAACTGACCGCCCACGCGTCCGAGCTAGAGGAGCACCGCATGACCACCGACCCGCTGTCCGACCCGCTGACCGCACTGTCCGCCGCCGGGGTCGCGGTCTGGCTCGACGACCTGTCCCGCCCGCGGATCCGCACCGGCAACCTCGCCACCCTGCTGCGTGACCGCAACGTCGTCGGGGTGACCACCAACCCCTCGATCTTCCAGAAGGCGCTCGAGCACGGGGAGGCCTACGACGAGCAGGTGCGCGACCTCGCCCTGCGCGGCACCGACATCGGGGAGACGCTGCGCGCGATCACCACCATGGACGTGCGGGAGGCGTGCGACGTGCTGCACCCGGTCTTCGACGCGACCGGCGGCCTCGACGGCCGGGTCAGCATCGAGGTCGACCCCCGCATCGCGGGCGACAGCGCCAGGACGATCGCCGAGGCCCGGGCACTGTGGTGGCTGGTCGACCGGCCCAACCTCTACATCAAGATCCCGGCAACGCTGGCCGGGTTGCCGGCCATCGCCCAGGTCCTCGCCGAGGGGATCAGCGTCAACGTCACGCTGATCTTCTCCCTCGAGCGCTACGACGCGGTGATGGAGGCCTTCCTCGCCGGTCTCGAGCGCCGCCGAGCCGCTG
>JAABUZ0100001736.1_pt1 | contig 39763 bp, 40 predicted proteins | sample 5562091 | NCBI WGS metagenome assembly JAABUZ01 (sample SAMN12813069, study PRJNA571459) | rock metagenome | isolation source: Antarctica rocks | place: Antarctica: Victoria Land, Linnaeus Terrace sud | collected 2015-12-21 | reverse complement strand
TGACGGGTAATGGTGGCAAGCAAATCCTGCTTGAGGATCCTTCCGGCAACCCAATCGAGTTGTTCGAGCCCCCACACTGACCTTCACCAAAGTCGGCCCCTTGTGGTGCCAGCGAGATTGCGTATATACTTTTCATGATTGTACAGGTGTTTCACAGAATCGGGTGTACGCGTGGATGGGCGAATCCAACCGGAGACAGGGTGGACTCTCCTTATCTACCGAGTACCGTCAGACCCAGCGAGTAAGCGCGTCGCCATCTGGCGAGATGTGAAACGGCTCGGGGGGCTCTATCTCCAACAGTGCGTCTGCATCCTGCCACGACGTCCCGATGTCGAGAAAAAACTGGAGCGCATCACCGAGAAAATCCCCGCAATGGACGGAGTGTTCACACTCTTCGATGTTCCCACCTTGCGACCGGACGATGAAGATCGCATCGTCGCAGCCTTTCGGGACCTTCGCGAAAAGGAATATGCGGAGATTGAGGAAGAGTGTTCGTCGAAGTTTATGAAGGAAGTAGAGTTCGAACACTTCCGTGAGAACTACACCTTCGAGGAGGCCGAGGAGATTGGCCAGGACTTAGAAAAGATTCGACGGTGGTTTGCTCAGGTACAGGTTCGAGACTGGTTTGCCGCTCCGGGACGGGATCGTGTGACCGCCTGGCTCGATCGCTGTCAGCTGGCTCTGAGTTCCTTTGAGGAAACCGTCTACGCGCTCCATGGGAGCGACGACGGAGACGTTCCGAAGCTCCGAACCGCCGCACCGGCGGTGAGTGACGAGTCTGTGATACATGTGCCCAATAAGTCAGTCCGGCTAGGTGGACAAGGAGAAGGGAAGATCAGCTCATGAATATCAACGTCGTGTTTTTGGCTCTGTCCACGTTCCTGGCGTCGGCTGTGGAAATGGTGGAGGCGCTGACCATTGTGCTCGCTGTGGGTATCACGCGCGGCTGGCGTTCCGCGCTTATTGGTGTTGTCGTCGCACTTGGAGCCCTCACGCTTACCGTGGCTGTCTTCGGACCTGCGTTGATCTTGCTCCCGATCGACGTCCTTCGGCTGGTCGTTGGCACGATCATCCTCATTTTTGGTCTTCAGTGGCTTCGTAAAGCAGTGTTGCGGGCAAGTGGATTCAAGGCGCTGCACGACGAGGAAGCCATTTTTCAGAGGGAGGTGGCTGCCGCCCGGGCAGCTGATCTGGGTGTCCGAGCGGGAATGGATTGGTATGCGTTTACACTCTCCTTTAAAGGGGTCTTCCTGGAGGGCCTGGAGGTTGCGTTTATCGTCCTGACGTTTGGCACCACGCAGGGGAGCATTCCGATTGCCGCCGCCGCTGCGGGGGTAGCCATCGTACTCGTCGGCATTGCCGGGGTGATGCTCCATCAGCCCCTCAGCAAGGTTCCAGAAAATGCGATGAAGTTTGCCGTTGGTGCCCTCCTGGTGAGCTTCGGCACGTTCTGGAGCGCTGAAGGCGCAGGGGTGGAGTGGCCCGGAAGCGATGCCGCTATCCTCGGTATCCTGGTGGTCGTGCTCGTGAGTTCGGCGGCACTCGTCGGCACGCTCCGGCGCCAGCAGGCGGCCGTGCCCGTGGCAGCGCCTTCTCACTGAGCGCAGGAGGGTAGCCTCGATAGCTCGTGACCGCGAGCCTGTCCACCGTCCGTCCTCGTTGCGCGTGCAGAACAGGAAAGAACAGGGGTGCAGTATATGCGAAACTTCGTGGCTTTCTGGTACGACTTTATTATCGGCGATGACTGGGTCGTGGCCGTGGGCGTCGTCATTGCACTGGTCGTGACAGCGCTCCTGGTCCGCACGGGTATTGCCGCGTGGTGGCTCATGCCGATCGCGATGATCCTGCTTCTCGCACAGTCGGTCTTGCGGGTGGCTCGCGCCAGGTGACCCGGAGACTGACGCCTTCCAGATTCACGGAGGGGGCGGTGTGAGCAGTCGTGGGGGGGAACAATAGCCATTCTCGGCGCCGACGTAAGTGCTACCGGGTCTTCGTTCTCGGACTGCTCGGCGGCAAGCGCCGCCGTCAGGAGGGCAGCACGAGAGGCAAGGGGAAGCGCAACACGCAATTGTGCGGACACGAACGCTGCTACCGTCGGTACCTCCACGTTCGCCAGTTCGTCCCGACCTCTCTTCATGGCGCGTCACCCTGTCCAGAAGCATGCGTGCGGCCATACCGCCAGCGGATGCCGGGCGCGCCCGCGATGCGGGCGAGTGCTCGGAGCCACGAATCGCGCTCTGCACCTCTCGGTTCGTCCCGGAAACGGTAGTCGGCCTTGCGAATTTGCTCGGAAAGTTCGGACTCCAGCTCACGGCCAGCAACCACGAAAGCCTCCGCCAGTTCCTCTGGCGCCGCTGCTTTCCCACAGTGAAGTCCCAGAACCAGGTGGGGGAGGCACAACCGTGTGATGTCCGATGGGAAGGAGCCCAGTTCCACCTCTTCCAGCGCGACACAGACAGGGCATGTCCCGCGCTCCTTCCCGCTCCGACCACGTCGAGGCGGCACTTCCAGTTCAGCCACACACGCCTGCACGGCTGGCACCAGCGCCTGCGCGGGCAGCCCGGCCCGGATGGCGAGCCAGAGATGGCGAGAGCAGAGCGGGTCCGCTGGTGAGAGCTCAGCGGCGTGTACCAGCGCATGCGTGACCTCGCGCTCTCTCGCCAACGTCGCGTGACAGACAGGGCAAACCACGCCATCGTGTAGTACCGCCGGTAGTGTCTCCACCGGGAGCACGCCAACTGGAGCGTTGAACACCTGCTCATCTGTTGGGGGTGCCAGTCTGTCTGTATCCATAGGTGCGGTTCCTCTTTTAGCGGTCAGGAGAAGACACCGGGATGCCCCACGAGCATGTCTCCAGCCGCTGTGCTATCACCAGAGCCAACGCGTTCCTGAACACCATGCCATGCGATCCGCTGCGCGGACACGAGCCGCGAGCGCCGGGCCGGTTGGCGTGCCACATCAATGGCTTCCCGGAAATGTGTGCGGCAGAGGCCCGATGATGCGGCGATCGCGGGGACGACATCCGGTTCATCGAGCCGCCGGAGAAACGCGTCGATGATGTTTTGACTGCTCGTGTCTTCCTGACTGCAGACCATGCACGGGCTGTCGGGAGCAAGATCGCGGAGCAGTCGGTCGCGCTCGTGTGAACCGGCTGGGTCGAGCAGGTGCTCAGCCGCGCGACTCAAGAACTCAAGCGGCTCGTCGCTTGCACCGTGCAGAAGCCGGAGCACCTCGCGAAGGACGTCACGGTAGAGGATCGCGGTGCCAAGGCCGTCACGATAGTCGGCGTACTGCCATGCGTGGCGATTGCAGAAACCGCGAGACCCGCGCAGGTCGGCCCGGATGCCAGGGTCATTGGTGTTTTCGTAGGTGAGGGTATCGAAGAAACGACGTACCGAGGACGTGATGAGCCGACAGACAGGGCAGCCGTCCAGCTTGCAGGCGTCGAGGAATTCGAACATGAGGGTCGATCTTCCGGTCTGAACCACCCGTGTCTCCGTCTTACCCAACAAAAAAGGCTTCCACCACGAGCCGTAGCTCTGGTAGAAGCCATCAGCGTGTCGGGCACTACACCCGGCATCGCAAAAGCGCGAGCCTCATCGCGGAGTGTTGGATACTCTCCCTCAAGTATACCCGGACAGACTCTGTCTGTCCATGCAGGCTCGCGAAAAGCGTGGCCGCCATCCACAACTGTTAGCGCACGACCATCACGATGCAGGGTGCGTGACGCACGATCTTGTCGGCGTTGGTGCCCATTCAAGATCCTGTTCCCGGACGATCTGCAATGCTGCCTCGCATGCCCGTTGTGCTCCCTGGGAACCATCTAATGCCACGAGTACCTTGTGAAACATCGACAACTTCTGCCTCCAGGCTCGCTACCTGTCGTCACGGTCGTACTGCAGCGTCATTGCGATCGTAGCAGTCCACGTCAAGCTATTGATCAGGGTGTGGAATGTACATCGGCGGAGACATCGACTGGACATCAGGTATGCACATACACAAACCACGTCGTAAATGCGCGGGGTTTGGACAGCTTCGGCGAGTGATCCGATACGGGCCGGCCAGCTGGACCCCCGACGATGCGGCCGTGGCCGAGGACGCGCTCGCACGTTTCCGAGACGCCTGGCTGAATCAATGACCGAACATCCATCATTGACCGACTGGCGGCGCGCTCGATATAATTTATTGGGAACGGTGATGGGTCCCACCCGTGAGTGAGTTGGCGTCGTTGCGCACGCTCCTCCAAACCGCGCACGAGCGCTGATGGCCCCTGCTGCGAGCCATGGCTCCGGTAGGGCATGGCGTACTGTGCGAAGGGAGGAGTTGTGGACTTCAACAATGTCTGGTTTATTGCCACGCTCTGGATGGGGCTCGCCCTCATTGCCAGTCTCGTCTCCATACGACTCGGTATCTCCGTGGCGCTCGCTGAAATCGGCGTCGGCATTATCGGTGGCAACTTCCTGGGCCTGCACACCACGCCCTGGATTGACTTCCTCGCGACATTTGGGTCCGGCCTCCTCACGTTTCTCGCGGGGGCCGAAATTGATCCTGATTCCCTCCGCCGTCACCTGAAAGCCAGCCTCACGATCGGTGTCATTTCGTTTCTCATCCCGGCTCTCGGTACGTTCGCGTTCTGTTACTGGCTGGCCGGATGGAATCTTCAGGCGGCCGAGATAGGAGGCATCGCGCTCTCGACCACGTCGGTGGCGGTCGTGTACGCAGTGATGATCGAGACGGGGCTCAACCGCACCGACATTGGCAAAATGATCCTGGCCGCCTGCTTCGTCACCGATTTTGGAACCGTGCTGGCCCTCGGAATCCTGTTCGCCACGTTCAACTGGTTGCTCCTGCTGTTCATCGTCGTCACGGCCGTGGTGCTCTGGTTTCTTCCTCGCGCAACGCGTTTTGTCATCAGCAATGTGGGACACCGCGTCTCCGAACCCGAGGTCAAGTTCATTTTCCTGGTGCTGTTTGCCCTTGGCTGGTTGGCGACGGCAGCAAAGAGCGAAGCTGTCTTGCCCGCATATCTCGTCGGCCTGGTCATCGCGGGCATATTTGTGCGCGACCGCGTGCTGGTTGATCGTATGCGATCCATCGCCTTCACCCTGCTCACGCCTTTCTACTTCCTCAAAGCAGGCAGCTACGTGCAGTTGCCTGCGGTCATCGCGGGACTGGGGCTGATCGTCCTGCTGTTGGGCACAAAGATCGTGACCAAGAGTATTGGCGTGTGGCCCACCGCTCGTGCCTTTGGATTTTCTCAGCGCCACTCCATCTACACCACCCTCCTGATGAGCACCGGTCTGACCTTCGGCACCATTGCTTCGCTGTACGGGCTGACGAATCACATCATCGACCAGACGCAGTACACGATTCTCGTCACGGTGGTCATTGGCTCCGCGGTCATTCCGACGCTCATTGCACAGACGTGGTTCCGACCCGACGTCCCAGCTGAGGAACGACCAGTTACAGCATCGATGGATCGTGGAGCAACACCTGGGGAAGACCTTTACCTTTCACCCCGTGCGGCAGGAAACTGACGTAGACATGCAATCCAGGTCGTGACATTCGGAGAAGCATCTTCAGCGGGAACACCACATTCGTCTTCTCACGTCCGGTGAGGCTCAGTCATCGTGATGAGGTCATGACAGAGATTCGATAAGGAGGCGTTGCCATGGATGCCATGCACGCGGCAGTGTGTGTTCGCGTCTATCTGAATCAGGGGGACGCGCCACACGGGCAACCGCTTGGGATGGAAGTCGTAAAGCTGCTCCACGACCTGGGATGCAGTGGCGCAACGCTGAGCCTGGGAAGTGCCGGCTTTGGCGCGCACGGACGGGTGTCGAGCGCGGGCCTGACCGACGTGATGGCTCCGGTACCGCTGGTGGTCGAGTGGATTGATACGGTGGAGCGTGTCGATGCGGTGCTGCCCCAGATCCTGTCACTCGTCAGGGACAATCTGATCATCCGTATCCCCGTTGAGGTTGTCCAGTTTCCCCACCGGCAACTCACAGCACTCCCGAGCAAGATGAGGGTCGCGGACGTCATGACGCGCGATGTGATGACGGCCAGTCCCGGCACGCCATTAGCAACCCTCATCACAGATCTCATCGATCAGGACCGGCGGTCCGTTCCCGTCGTAGACGCTGAACGTCGGGTTGTTGGCATCGTGACGAACAGCGACCTCGTGGAGCGCGGAGGCCTTCGGGCACGAGTTCACCTCCTGCGTGCGATGGGTGCTGATGCTGTTGCACGCGAGCTCCGTGCCTTAGAACATGATGGCCGAACCGCCGCTGACGTTATGACGAAGCAGGTGGTCACCGTCTCCCAACAGACATCCGTGCGCGACGTTGCTCACCTGATGAGCACCAGGCATCTGAAGCGGTTACCCGTGGTCGATCCCCATGGTCGACTCGAGGGCATCGTGAGCCGGGCAGATCTCCTCCGAGGCGTCACGCCTCATGTTTCCCACAGCGCCACGATATCAGTCGAGCCACCTGTGCCACTCGGAACGGTAGGAGACGTTATGATCAACACCGTTCCCGTGTTGCTCCCCGATGCTGCCCTGCCCGATGTTCTGGATGCGCTGGTCTCCACACGCCTGGGGAGAGTCATCGTGGTGGATCGTTCCCACCGTCCCATCGGGGTCATTTCCAGCGCCGCGTTGCTCACGCGCATCGACGCGTCAGCGCATCACAGTGCGCTTGTCACCATCATGCAACGGCTCCCCTTTGGCCACCACGAACAGACGTCGTCGGACACCCGACGCATGGCAAGCGCCACCTCCGCGGCCGACCTGATGACTTCGCCTGTACAAATGGTCTCAAAAGAGGCATCAATTTCGGAGGCGGCTGCCATCATGCTTGAACACCGTCGAAAGGTGCTACCCGTTGTAGATAGCTCGAGCGTCCTGATTGGCATGGTGGATCGTGCCGGTTTACTTCAGGCACTGCACCACCGATCGGGCGAGGACCATACCGAGCGGATCGACCACGACATCAGCAAGGAGCAGTGACACAGGAGTTGCTCATTGCCGCCAGGACAGCCGTTGGTCCCAACTGGCGCTTTCTCGTGGCGAACGGCGAGGCTGCCCGGACCTCCAGCCGTGCGGGGTCATTCCGAGTGTCGCCTACGATCGCGGCCCGCTGCGTTGGGTATCCGTGGGGCGGGGGCCCGTAGCACCGCATGACAGGTACCCTACCTACTGGACGTTCGCGTCCTGGGATTGACATCGCTGACGGCGGTGAACAACCACACCCATGATGCGGAACTGACAGCAGCAGAGAACGGCGGCCGCTTCACATATGGCCGTACCAGCCGGTTCGCGGCGATACCGGACCAGATGGCGGCTCCCAGAGTACAGCTCACGATGCGCTGTATGCCGCGATGCGTGCTGGTACTGGCCAGTACCCTTCCGCCCGTTGCCCCGCCTCTGTACGCCGTCCGCTATTCGGCGTTGGATCAGCTCCTTCCCTCGGGAAACCCCGACCTCGGTGCACCTCTCCTGTTTCATGATTCCTTCGGTGTTCCCGCGCGTGATCACTATACTCAGGTGATGCGGATGTCACATGGCCCGGAAGTGCCCATGCCTTGAGCAGGAAACGTCCGGGCTGAAAACGGGCTACCGCCGCAGATGTGGTCGGGATGGGCCGGGAGGAGTCGTTCATATGGATGGCATTAAAGAGCGGAGTCGTTTTGAGCGGCCCCGAGAAACAGCACCGGGAAGTGAGGCACGGGTTGAATACTCCAGTATCTTTCCGACGTTCTTTCTTTCAGGGTTCGAGTGCTCCACGTTCGACTGGCAGCACCGGGGACGACGGGATCTGGTGCAGGAAACGCGACATCGTGAGCACGCCCGCGAGGACTATCACCTGCTGCACAGTCTCGGTATCGGCGTAGCACGCGAGGGCATCCCCTGGCCTATGATTGATCGTGCTGGCGCCTTTGACTTTTCCGTCCTGGACCCGGTCATTGAGGCCATGCAGGAGGAACAGATCCTGCCCATTTGGGACCTCTGTCACTACGGGTACCCCGACGACACTGATCCCTTCGCAGACGACTTTGCTCCTCGCTTTGCCGCGTACTGCCGCGCGGCGGCAGCGTATGTCATTCCCCGTATGCGGGGCCCACACTACTTCACTCCGATCAACGAGATCACCTTCTTCGCGTACTGCGGCGGTGAGTGGGGATGGGTCGCGCCGTATCGGTCGAGCCGGTCCGACCGATACGCCATGCGTCTCGCGCTGTGTCGTGCGTCCATCGCCGGGGTTCGTGCCATTCGCGAGGTGGATCCAGAGGCACGCGTGATCCACGTGGACCCTCTGGTGCAAGTGGTCGCGCCGCGCGACCGACCGGACGAGGCCGCGGCGGCGCGACAGGAGACCGATGAGGACACCTTCCTCGCGTGGGACGTACTGGCGGGCAGACAGCACCCGGAGTTTGGCGGTTCCCCAGAAATCCTCGATATCGTGGGCTGCAACTGTTACGCATTCGGGCACATGCTGTATACGGCGCAGGGTCCGCACGTGGCGATGGATCCACACGACGATCGCCTCATCCCGCTCAGCGATATGCTGAAGGTGGCGTGGGAGCGCTACCATCGCCCTATCATCATCGGGGAGACCAGTGGTCTTCGCGAGGGACGTCCCATCTGGCTTGATGCAGTCATGCGAGAGTCACTGGCGGCGGTGGATCAGGGCATTGACCTGCATGGGATCTGCCTGTTTCCCGCGGTTGATATGCAGAACTGGCACGACGGCCAATGGCTCCACAACGGCATCTGCGACCTGGTCGAGGACGCGGGAGATTTGCGTCGCGTCCCCTACGATCCGTATGTTGACGAACTCCGCCGCTGGCAGCGGCGTTTGAAGCGGGTAACGGAACTGGACGAGGACCCTTTTGATAGCCCGGTGAACCTGTGGGACGTGGTCGACGCGGCGCATCAACTCCACATGCACGGTGACAAGCACTTCTGGTAAGGTGCGCGGCCACAGGCAGCCCACGATGCCACCAAAAATCGGGCAAGACAACGATCCGCGTGCCACACCCCACGTCCCTGGTACGTGGGGTGTGGCACACCGGATATTCGGTGGCCTGCCGTGGCATAGTGTCACAGTACCATCAGTGGGCGACCGCGATCTTGCCGGGGGGTGTGGCGGACAGGTTCAATACGAGTATCAGTCCTATGCCAAGGAGCAGGTCGCCAGGACTGACGACCGTGTGGAGCGGACCCCAGGCGATACCGAGCCAGTCGTCGAGGAAGGCAAGTGGGGTGCCTGACCCGGCAACGGCATGCGTAGCGTCGCGCTGGCGAGCAAGCCACGAGACGACGTCCGGCTGCCCCGATGCGATCAGCGCACTCGTGGTGACGGGCATCTGCCCACCGTTGGCCGCGATGACCGCGGCGTTACAGAGGAGTCCGGCGAGCAGCACGGGCATGCCGGGGATGCTCAGGTTTGCCAGCACTAACAGCAGCAGGATGACGTAGAGGAGCAGGTGCATGGCGGGCCCAAACCGCTGCACGCTTACGACACCGTTGCCGCTCAGGATGACCAGTGCTAACTTGGCAGCGAGCGCGACAAAGCAGAGCCACAGTGCCTGTACGTGGAGATCCCCCAGTCCGCTCAGTCCGCGACCGCGAGCGATACGAATGACAAGACCCAGGGCCAGGCTCAGGGTCAGCACATCAACCTGCGTGCCCGATGGGAATGTCCTTCGCCACGGCCTGCCACTCGGCTACCGTCATGACGGCGACCACAGCGGGATCGAACTGCGTACCCGAACAGCGCCGCAGTTCCTCCAATGCTCCGTCCGGTGTACGCGGGGGGCGGTAGGGGCGACCATCGACCATGGTGAGGTAGCTGTCGGCCACGGTAATTATGCGCGCTCCCAGCGGAATGTCCTCACCCTTCAAGCCTGCCGGGTAGCCCGAGCCGTCATACCATTCCTGGTGGTGGCGCACTGCGTGTGCCGCGCCACGCAGGCTGGGGTGCCGTTCCACGAGCCTGGCGCCCACCTCTGGATGCTGGCGCATGATGCTCCATTCGTCCGGGGTCAACGGTGCCTGCTTCAAAAGAATGGCGTCTGGTGTCGCGATTTTGCCGATATCGTGCAGCAACGCGGCGGCGTAGAGATCGTCGAATGCCTTGCCACGTACCTGAAGTCTTCGCCCAAGCCGTAACGCCAGAGCGGCCACGCGCTCTGTATGTCCACCTGTTTCCTGGTCGCGCAGGTCCAGGCTACTGGCAAGCGAGTCGAGCAAGGCATGCTGCATGGCTCGCGCCTTCACGAGCTGGCTCAGGCTCACATAGCTCGTTCCGAGCGGAATGAGTGCCAGTAGAAGACCGAGTAGACCACTTTGCCGGGCCGTCAGGAGCACCAGATCACCCACCAGCGCCAGTGCAAGGTAGTTGATCAGGAGTCCGGGCGCCTGCGCGAACGGAAATATCCAGGCGTGGTTCAGTGGCCTGCCAAGCCGCAGACCTGTCGCGGTGCTGACAAACGTAAGGTTCAGGAGGAAGTACGCGAACGACGCCAGCAGCGTGCTGATGACCAGCGATCCAATACCTGGCGCGCGTTGTGCCGTGGCCAGATCAAAGACCATGGCTCCTAATCCCGCACACAGCGCGAGCGTGGCGCGATTGAAGATTACGGCATAGAGAGGAACATCACGGGTCAGTTCGTTCCACGTCAGACTGCCCACCGCGACGACCAGCATGGCGGCGACTGGTGGCAGATCGGCGATGGTGGCGACGCTGACGGCAAACCCTGCGGACACGAATACGCGGGTGCCGCTGATCTGGGTCAGTTCGAACTCACCCGCATGACCGAGCAGCGCAAGTGCTAGCCAGAACAGAATGCGCGGCACCAGGATCAACGGGAGCGGTGACCGTGTATACAGAACCACGAGGACAGCCACTGCAACCAACGGCACGAGGCAAAAGTAGACTTTTGCTGGACGGGGAAGCGGCGCCCAGAATTGTAGCTGGCGTTCCACGGAGCTACCTCCACGATCGTCGCCAGACAGTGTCACCGTCGGGCTGTCGTCGTCGCCTCTCATCGAGGGGTGTTAGCAGTGCCGTTTGCGTCATCACCTGCGAGTTGATCGTCACGCCCTGTCCGCTCTGGTTTACACCACGTACCGGTACGGCACGAGCAACGGTCTCGTGCTCTCGCAGATTGTAGCCAGTGGAAACAACAATCGCACGGCATACAGGTGTACTGGTACCTTCCAGGACTGGCGGGACAGCGAGCAATCGGGATGTGGGTGATCCCCGACGATGGAACAGCGAGAGCCTGTTCCCATTGAACATCAACAGTTAGCCTGGGCGCAGGACGAGATGAGCGTTTGAAGGGCAGCGTCCATGATCAAGGGGGACGCTTGCTGTGCAACTCTGAAAAAGGGTATCGACGGCTGGTTGATATTGTCACGTTTCGTTGGCCGGGTGCGGCCAGCGACTGAAGTCGCGCCTGATATGGCAAAGTCCGCCTTCGCGGACTCCCTGCCTGGTAACATGGGGATGAACATGTCGAAAGCCATCCCCTTGCCGCCTCCGTCGCGCTGGCTCGGCCGTCGGGTGCCCTTTGATCCAACAGTTGGAGGCTGATACAACCCGACAGTGAGCAGCTATGCTTCAGCACGAGAGACCTACTTCAGTACTCGGTAGCAATCGGGAACCTGACACGCGGCGCGTGATGGCGGTCAACGTGTCCATGACGGCCATCACACCGTACCTGCGATCAAACCCTTACCCGATTTTGAGATCAGCACCAGCGGCGATAGCCAGAGACAGCAGACCGGACGCAATTGCGAGCACGCGGAACCAGGTGTGCTTGAACATGAAGGACATGCCTTTCGTTACGTGGGCAGAAGTGACGCGCCCACTACGTCAGCCGGTACACAGAGCGGCTAACGAAAGTATCCCACGCGTTCTGGTGGCAGGTACCTACCCCGTGGTAACAAATGAATCAAAGGTACTGCGTTTATAGTAGTGCACATTTGGTATGGCCTGATCGACGGGCGCTAAGCTGGTGATAGCCTGAAGACAATATCCTGGCACCCTCCCCGAGCACCATTGGGGCGAGCTTCGTCAGTGCAGCGCGGGTTCACGAGCGTCACGATCTGGTCGGGTGATGAAAGGTACCGTGCAGTCGTACACGTGTACCTATGTTCATAGCGACATGGTCGTGGCAACTCGGTATGATAAAAGGAGACGGTGAAGCGACACGCGGGAGATCCGGGTAGCTACCAGACGCCGCCAGTAGGAGTAACATCTATGGCGGTACCGGAGGCACCATCGTACCTCGGCGAGTTCTCGACGCTGGCCAAGGAACTCGAAAAGCGTCTGGGCGATGAGCGATTCCGCTCACTGGTGCAACATTCGTCGGACATTGGCATGATTATCGACATGACAGGCACCGCCACGTATGTGAGCCCATCCGTGGAAAAGATTGTGGGCAGCACCCCGGACGCGCGTGTAGGCCAGAACGCACTCGGGGCCGACCGTATTCATCCGGCGGATCTGATACGCGTGCGCGGACTTTTTGCGGAACTGAAGAGCCGTCTGGGTTCGACCATGACCGCTGAGATGCAGGCACCGCACGCGGATGGCACCTGGAAACATCTCGAGGTGGTGGCGACAAACTTGCTTGCTGGCCGAGCAGTCGGTGGCAGCGTCGTGAACTATCGTGACATCACCGAACGCAAGCAGTACGACGAGCAACTCCGCCATCAAGCCCTCCACGATCCGCTGACGGGTTTGCCGAACCGTGCGCTACTCATCAATCGGCTTGAGCGCGCGCTGGCACGAGCGGCGCGGCGTGGAGCGACAGTGGCGGTGCTGTATCTGGACCTGGACCACTTCAAGCTGGTGAACGACGCACTGGGCCACGAAGCGGGTGACCATCTCCTGATTGAGGTAGGACGACGGGTGAGCGCGTGTCTCCGACCGGAGGACACGCCAGTACGTCTCCGTGGCGACGAATTCGCGGTACTCCTCGAAGATATGACCGGTGAGGACGATGCGGAGGGCGTCGCGGAGCGCATCACCAGTCAGTTACGCACTCCGTTTGATATCGGTGGCCGGGAAGTTGCGATCACGAGCAGCCTGGGTATCGCAGTAAGCGGTCCCGGGCGGACGACTCCCGAGGACCTGATACGGTCCGCAGATGCCGCGATGTATCGGGCGAAACGTGCGGGACGGTCTCGCTTCGAAGTGTACGATCCGGAGATGGATCGCATGACCCAGGCACGAACGCAACGAGAAGTCGACCTTCGCGGCGCGCTGAAACGTGGTGAGTTGCGCCTGTTCTACCAGCCGATCGTGGATCTCGCGAGCGAGCGGTTGCTAGGAACAGAAGCGTTGATTCGCTGAGAGCACCCGACACACGGCATGCTTCCGCCCAGCGCGTTTATCCCGATCGCCGAGGAAACCGGGTTGATCCTGTCGATTGGACGCTGGCTCCTGGAAGAGGCATGCCGACAGGCCAGGGAATGGCAGATGAGCTACCCATCCGACGACGACATCAGCGTCTCTGTGAATCGTGCCGAACTGGAACTGGGGCATCCCGCCCTCGTGACCACCGTGTCCGAAATTCTTGTGGCGACAGATCTACCACCCTGCAACCGGATCCTTGAGATCACCGAAAGCGCCATAATGGTGGATGCAGAAGCCACGATTGTGACGTTGGAAGAACTGAGGGGGCTTGGCGTGCGTATCGCGGTCGACGATTTCGGTACGGGCTACTCGAGCCTTGCCTACCCGCACCGCTTTCCCGTCGACATGTTGAAGATCGACCGGTCGTGTGTGGGACGGCTTGGCATGGCGAGTGAAAGCATCGCCATCGTGCGGGCGGTCCTCGCCCTTGCCGAGGCGCTGGATTCGCGCGTCATCGCCGAGGGGGTCGAGAGCCAAGCCCATCTCCAGCACCTGCTCACGCTGGGCTGTGAACTTGGTCAGGGGTACCTCTTTGCCAGGCCACTGTCACCCGGTGGCAATGAAGCGATGCTCCAGAAGGCGGAGCACGGCGCAACAAGCCATCATCAGTGAGCGTAACACCGTAAAGGTAGGGTTGTCGGCTTGCATCACACATGCGCCGTTTCCTTTGCTCACAACCACGCATTTCAGTCGGGTGATCGGTGCCCGGAGTCGCGCCAGCGAGATCAGGCATACGGTTTGCGCTTTCGACGGGGGCGAACGTTTTCCGGCACACGCCGTCATTGAGTGAGGACGCGTCCGTTCCACTGATCGCGTCACGGTTCAGCAGAGACGTGCCTTCCCCGGTAGGGATGCTACCGGGGCAGCAAGATGAACACGCAGGGAGGTGGGCTGTTGTGAGCGAACCGGACGGCAGGGGCCGACAGGTTGACTGGACGCGTGTGCGAGATGTTCTGATCAGCGTCATCGCCGCGGGGGTGATTGTCTGGTACAGCATTAAAGTACTCCTGACCTTCGCGGAAACGGTCCTCATCGTGGTGCTGGCCACGTTCCTGGCCTTCGCCCTCAACCCGATCGTCTACTGGCTGACGCAACGACGACTCCCCCGGTTTCTGGCCGTGGTGATCGTGTACCTTGTCGTCCTGGGACTCCTGGCGGGCGGCGGCTACTGGATAAGTTCGAATTTCATCACCGAGGTGGGAACCCTGAAAGAGCAGTCGCAGGGGTTCAAGGCAACCATTGACGGAACGGTTGACTCCGTTCAGCAGAGGTTCGCCGGCTGGGGTGTCAAGGTCGATGTGCGGCAACAACTCGATAGCGCCATCAGCGGAACCCAGGAGACGTTGACCGCTTCGATCGGTCAGGGAGCGAAGCTGCTGAGCGGCGCCGCGTTCGCGTTGATCGACGGCGTGCTCATCCTGTTTGTCAGTGCCTACTTCGTGACCGACGCGCCGCGCATTGCACGGAGTACACCCCGGCTCGTGCCGCACCGATACCGGTGGCTGGTTCGCTTTCTTGAAGCGGCGGTCTTTGAAAATGTCGGCGGATTTATCCGTGGGCAGTTCATCATGGCTGTGATTGTGGGCGTGACGAGTGGCGCAGTGTCCTGGTTCCTTGGTCTTCCGCACGCGATCGCGCTCGGGGTGGTCTCGTTTTTCTTCGAGTTTTTTCCGAATATTGGTCCCATTCTCATCGGTATCCTTCTGGGAATCGTTGCCCTGTTCGAGTCGTTTCAGCTCTTTCTGGAGGCGATGGCCTTCTATGTCGTGCTCCATACCGTTGAAGCGTACGTGCTCGAACCCCGCATTGTCGGGAGTTCTGTCGGGCTGTCGCCTGTCGCTTCGGTCCTTGCCCTGGTCGCCGGCGCCGAGGTGGGAGGCATTTTTGGCGCACTCGTCGCCATTCCTGTCGCTTCCCTCTTGCAGACGCTGGCCGTGGCGGCCATCGAGACATGGAAGGACGAGTCGGGACCGGCATCTGAAGTGGTACTGGCCGATCATCAGGAAGCGCTGGCGGCGGTCGATAACGCGGGGGATACCGACGTGCAGAAAAAGAAGGCGTAACGCGACCCGCGGATAGCAGCCTCCGGCCGCGTATCGCCTAATATGCTTGCTTCAGCAGACTGAGGACTTCCGCCTGGCTACGAAATCCACGCGGCCCAGTGGCCGACCTCGGCGCATGTTGCGCGAAGATACGCTCGGCGGCAATGTTCAGTGTCTCCTCCGTGACACTGAGCGTCCGCAGTGGATCGGTCATCTCCACGTCAGCCGCGAGCCGTCGTACGGCGGCCAGTCCTCGCTCTGCCCCGTCCCGTATCGAAAGCCCATCGACCTGTTCGCCAAGCGCACGGCCAATGTTCGCCAGTTTCTCCGGACAGCCGATGACCGACCATGCGAGGACATGGGGCAGCATCAGTCCAATGAGCCGACCGTGGGGAAGGTGCGTCAGGTCACCGAGCACTTCCGCGTAGGTGTGGACATGGATCAAGCCGCCGTTGACAAAGGCAACACCAGTCATGGTGGCCGCGCCAAGCATCGCGCCTCGGGCGGCGACGTCGCTGCCATTGGCAAAGGCACGGGGCAGATTGTGGCCAATTACTTCGATCGCGTGGAGTGCCAGCGCGTCGGCGAACGGCTTGAATCCACCATTGACATAGCACTCTATCGCCTGCGACAGGGCATCCATGCCGGTATCGGCAGTGACACGTGGAGGCATCGATAGCGTGAGCAAGGGGTCACAGACGGCAACCGTGGCTTGCAGATGGGGGCTCCCCGCCCAGCCTTTGATGCCGGTGGCGGGGTCAAAGACGCCGGAACCCGAGGTCACTTCGCTGCCAGTCCCCGCGGTGGTTGGGATGGTGATGATCTCGGTGCCGCGACGCGCCACCTTGCGCTTCGGGTGCCAGTCAGCGCCGATCCGCTGCTCCTGGTAGTCGGAGAGTGGTCCGTCGTTGCCGAGCAGCAGCGACACCGACTTCGCGCTATCCATCGCGCTTCCACCACCAATAGCGATGATCAGATCGCACTGTCGCTCCTGGAACTCCCGAACCGTCCGTTCGATGGATGGCAGGGTTGGTTCGGTGACGACATTGGTACACAGTTCCACGCGCAGTCCCGCGTCTTTGAGCGATGTCTCAACGACCTCGGTCAGGCCGAGCTTATGAATTGGCGGATCGGTGAGGACCATGGGAGCTTTGCTGCCCAGGTCTCGCGCGATCTCGCCGACCCCACGGGCGCTATTGGGGCCGAAAACGATGCGTCCGGGTGCCCGAAATTGAAACGACTGTGTCCAGTCCACGAGCGGGTTCCTTTCACGTCAGCGTGCTCATCAGGAAGCTAGCGACACAGTACCACAGGTTGCTGTGGCGTACCATGGAGGAGCTACGTGGCGCGTGTGTCCTGCTGGAACCTTGACACTCGGGGTGGTACCAGTATACTCGCATCAGGCAACGGTGGTACTGCTGGCGCCCATGCCTGTTGGCTGGCTCGTTCCCGTGACAAAGACCGGGCATTGCCAGACACACCGAAGCCCCAGCGCCAGGAGGCCTGCCTCGCTTGGCGGGCACGGGCGTCATAGCCTTTGACGAGGCCACGATGGCAGCAACGATTGGTACCGTTACCGGCACAGCGGCCGCAGCGATGACGAACACGCGATTCGGCGTCATCGACTGTGACATACACAACGTTGTTCCGTCGACCCCGACGCTCTTTCCGTACCTGTCAGATCATTGGCGCGAGCATATGACGAAGACGCTGTTCCGTGGCGTCAACGATAGTTCATACCCCACCAGGGCTCCCGTGACAGCCCGACCGGGGAGCGCCCCGGACGACGGGCGGCCAGCCGGGTCAGACCTCACACTGCTCAGAAGCCAGATCCTTGATCCACTGGAAGTCGAGTTTGGCATCCTGTGCTGCACCTACGCAATTGACAGTTTGCACAACCCGGATGCCGCAGTGGCGCTGGCGCGAGCGGTGAATGACTGGCAGGTGGCGGAGTGGCTCGACAAAGAACCACGGCTCCGTGCCTCCATCGTCGTCCCGAGCCAGATACCGCAGCTTGCGGCGAGCGAGATTGACCGTGTGGGCGGCCACCCGGGCTTTGTCCAGGTGCTGCTTCCCGCCCGCTCGCAACATCCGTATGGCAGCCGTCTGTATCATCCGCTGTGGGAGGCCATCGCACGGCACAACCTGGTAGGTGGTATCCACTTCGGCGGTGCACCTGGCAACCCACCGACTCCCTCGGGCTGGCCTTCGTACTATCTGGAAGAGTACGCGGGGATGGCGCAGGTGTTTCAATCGCAACTGACGAGCATTATTTCCGAAGGCGTGTTTGATCTGTGCCCCGCCCTGCGCGTCACATTCCTCGAAAGCGGCTTCACGTGGCTTCCATCCTTTATGTGGCGGTTTGATAAAGAATGGAAGAACCTGCGCCGCCTGGTGCCGTGGGTGAAACAGGCGCCATCGGAGTATATTCGCGAACATGTCAGAATGACCATCCAGCCGCTGGACGCGCCAGCACACGCGCGGCAGTTGCTGCAGATCGTGGACCAGATTGGATGCGACGAGTTGCTGCTGTACGCGAGTGACTATCCGCATCTACACGACGCCGACCCTGAACAACGGCTCCTTGCCGAACTGCCCCCCGCACTCGCGCAAAAAATTCGTACCGAGAACGCACGGGCCTGGTACCGACTGCCGCACTGAAGGGAACACCGGAGAAGGTACGCCCTCGCCGTTTTGTTGAAGGAGGAAGCCAGTGGTTGCACCAGTCCTGGAGAAGCGCACGAAGGCCTATACGAGGCCAGCCGTCATCGATTGTGACCTGCACAACGAACTCCACGGTGACGTGGAAGCCCTGCTGCCATATCTTCCGACGCGCTGGCGTGAACACATCGAGATGTTTGGCGCGCGCGGCCCCGCTGGGTCCGGCTATCCACGGTTTATGGATCACCGCCAGGACGCCCGCCCCCCCTCGGGCCGTCGGGCTGGATCGGATGTGGCGTTCACCGGGAGTGATCATCTGGACCGCTTTAACGTGGCCCACGGCATACTGATCCCGCTGTCACCGGTCGCGGGGATGCAGAATCTGGAGCTGAGCGCCGCCCTCGCGACCGCGACGAATGACTGGCAGGTTGCGGAGTGGCTCGACCCGGAGCCACGGCTTCGCGCATCGATCGCAATCCCGCTGGAGGCCCCTGACCTGGCTGTGCAGGAGATTCGTCGCCGTGCCAGCGATCGTCGGTTTGTCCAGGTGCAGTTTACAGGCCGACCACACGAGCCGATGGGCCGCCGTAAGTACTGGCCGATCTACGAGGCATGCCAGGAGTATGGCCTGAAGGTGATGTCGCACGCGTTCGGCTCGTATGGTCAGCCAATTACGGGTACGGGCTGGCCATCGTTCTATATCGAGGAGCACGTTGGTCCCGCTCAGGCGATGCAGGCCAACATTATCAGCCTCGTGACCGAAGGCGTGTTTGAACAGTTCCCCGACCTGAACGTGGTGTCGGTTGAGAACGGATTTGGCTGGCTTCCGTCGTTGATGTGGCGGCTGGATGCGTCCTGGCGCTTACTTCGGGCAGAGGCGCCACACCTGAAGCGCCCCCCATCGGAATACATCCGAGAGCACGTGTACATCACCACGCAGCCCATGGAAGAGCCTCATCGGCGGGCCTATTTTCATCAGATGCTGGAGCAGTATGGCGAGATGGTCGACCACCTACTCTTTGCCAGCGACTATCCTCACTGGGACGCTGACAACCTTGATGAGGCGTTTCCGGTACATCTCGCCCCGGAGCTTGTCCGTAAGATCTACTTTGACAACGCGGCGACGCTCTACAATTTGAAGTAGCGCGAAGTAACGACGCACCGGTACTGGTGTACGTCGTATCCGGGGAGGCGTCGTGGCGAAGTTCGTGGTGGCATCGGTGGATGAAATTCCACCGGGCGGCCGTAAGATCGTAGACGTCAACAGCCGTTCCATTGGCGTCTTCAATCTGAACGGCGACTACTTTGCCTTGCTCAACCGGTGTCCACATCAGGGAGGTCCCCTGTGTAACGGCGAACTCTGGTCGGCGGTCGAAGGTGACACACCGGGGGAGTACCGGTCGAGCCGAACGGGGGAGATCGTCGCGTGCCCGTGGCACGGCTGGGAGTTCGACATTCGTACCGGACAATCGTGGTGCGATCCGGAGCGTTTACGCGTGCGGGTGTTTGACGTCGAGATGGAGCACGGCGCCGCCCTGGTTGGCGCGGCGCCACCGACCGGTGGGAGGATACGGGGTCCGTATGTCGCCGAAACGTACCCTGTTTCCGTCGAGGGCGACTACTTAGTGGTGGATATGAGCCCGAGACGCCAGCCAGAGCCGTAACGACCAGCGCGGCTGGCGATTGCGGTTGCCGATGGGCTCTAGAGGTCGAGACGCCGCCCGGCGATCAGTTGTGACACGATCAATATGGCGGCTGAGATCATCACGAGCAACAGCGCGAGCACCAGTGCCGCTGAGAGGTCGGTCTGCATCGCCTGCATAATGGCGAGCGACATCGTCTGGGTACGGCCTTCGAAGTTGCCAGCGAACAGCAACGTGGCGCCAAATTCAGATAGTGCCCTCCCGAGGCAGAGTACGGCACCGCCAGCGATGCCGGCTCTTGACAGTGGCAGCGTGATGAGCCGAAAGCTCTGCCAGAACGTGGCGCCATCGATGGCCGCCGCTTCCTCGACGTCCCGTTCGACGGTAGCGAAGCCGATTTTGGCACCGCGAATATAAAAAGGTGCAGCGACAAAGACCTGTGCCAGTACGACCGCCGCAGTGGTGAACGGTAGTTCAATTCCCAGAAAGGCGAGCTGGGTGCCGAGCAGACCACGCCGTCCAAACGCCATGAGCAGGGCTACGCCAGCGACGACCGGGGGCAACACCAGGGGAAGATCAGCGATGGTCTGGACGAGCCAGCGCCCTGGAAACGGCCTGCGAGCAAGAAGATAGGCGAGTGGCGTGGCCGTGACGACGACGATGATAAGTGCAAGCAGGGTGGTCACCGCCGTCAGGCGAAGGGCATCCAGCACCAGGGGGCGCGTGAGGCTCGTCCAGAAGTCAGGCGCTACGATGGCCCGCCAGGCAAGCGCCACCACGGGGAGCACGATGATGGCGACGAGCACGCTTGCCGGGAGGGCGAAGCCGATGTCAGTAGTCGTTCCGGGGCGGGATGCGTGGGGGGTGGTCACGGCGCCAGAAATCCATATCTGGCGAGGATAGCTTGCCCGCCTGGCGACAGGACATAGTCTATGAATGCCCGGGCTCCTGCTTCGTTTACGCCTCCTCGTACGAGTGCGATGGGATAGCGAGCGATGACATTGAACTGATCAGGAATGTCAATGGTCGTTATGTGGGTGCGGACCGACAGCGTGATGTCCGTGCGGTAGACGATCCCTGCGTCTGCCTCGCCAAGCTGTACTTTCGCCACCACATCTTTCACGTTCGACTCATCGGATTTGAGGTTCATGAGCACACGGGTACTGAAGTCGGTGCCATAGACAGAATCGTCGGCAAGCTTGCTCAGGGCCTGCCGGGCGTAGTTGCCTGCTGGCACATCCTTCTGGGCAAGCACGAGCTTCACGCCGGGTCGTGCCAGATCAGCCAGCGTCGTGACGCCTGCGCGATTGTCTATCGGTACGATGACGATGAGTTTATTTTGTGCGAAAAAGCGTGGAGGTGTTGTAACGGAGTTGTCCTTCTGCGCGCCTTGCATCGTTGGTTCGTCAGCGGGGGCAAACACGTCGGCGTGGGCACCCTGAGCAAGCTGGGTGCGGAGTATTGGAGAGCCTGCAAATGTGTAGGTGATGACGGCACCCTGATGTGACTGCTCAATGGCTATCTTGAGTTCGTTGAAGGCATCGGTGAGGGACGCGGCCGCAAAGACGATCACCTTGCCAGTGACAAGGGGAGCAGACGATGTTGGTCTGGTCGTGCCTGCCTGTGACGTTGCAGGCACGATAGTGGAGATTGGCGCCTGGCTGCCTGGCTGCCCGGTGGCGACAGGTGGCACGTTCGGGGCCGATGTCGCTGCGAGCGCAGTGGTCACCGGGGCGCGTGCGGGAGCGCTTCCACTGCAACCGATCAATAACAGGGTCAACGCCACGACCAGTCCAGCGACTTGCACTGTCCACCGTGGATTGACTGCATCGGCGAAGCGGGCAGGTGATGTGTGCTGATTGGGGGACCGCTGTCGGACTTCCTGGCACCTCTTGTGAGACGACAACACCACCTCCTTGTACACACGCTCACATTCCTGTATCAGGACGTCAGTTCTGCTACGACTGTGCCCGCTCGTGCGCTGTCGTAGCCTCCGAGCGACTGGAGTTCTTTTCGATAGGGCAAGCTGACGGCAACATCGAGGAGCGCCCGCATTGGCGCGTACGCCATGAATTCACGCGGAACCACCAGGTCGTTTCGTTCCTGCCGCAGAGCCACAAAACCAAGTCCCAGCGCGCGCGCCGCCGATAGAATCCCCGGGCCAACATCAACGGCACCCGCGGCTACCATTTCCGCCACCGCCATATGGCTCAGTGCGATGCGGTGGTACCCGCGCACCTCGTCGGGTGACATGCCCAGATGTGAAAGGCTGCTATCGACGAACATACGGCTGCCCGATCCCACTTCCCGATTCAGCATCGTGACATCTCCACGGGCAAGATCTGCGGGGCCGCTGATGCCTTTCGGATTGCCTCTCGCGACGATCAGGCCCTCCTGCCATTCGGACAGCGTAACGACGACGATCTTCTGGCCACGTAGCTCCCGGTTTACGTACGGCACGTTGTAGTCGCCCGTCTCCGGATCTTGCAGGTGCGTCCCGGCGGCGTGTGCTTCACCACGGGCCAGGGATTGGAGTGCGTTCAGACTGCTCTGAGGTGTCCATACTAGCCGGAAGGATGGATGACGACGCGCCAGATGAGAGCCAAGTAGCGCAAAGGCAGGGTCACAGCCGCAGACCACGACTGCCTGTTCAAGCTGTGCTCGCTCGATGAGCAACTCAACCGTGACGGTGGAATCGTGCAGCGGCCTCTCGTGCCGTTGGCTCGATGATGCCAGCCCATCGGCTGCGGTGAAGGCGTCCCCGCCACGACGCATGGGTTGGGCGAGCATACGCTTCCCAACCCGTGCCACGCGGACCCGCATCGCAGGTTCAGGGGAGCCGAGTGGTGCTCCGATCAGTTCTGCATCCACATATGTCGGCTGATCCGGGAGTGGGAACAGCGCTTCGACGGTGCAATTGAGCGCACGCGCGAGACGGAGCGCCACGGTGGTGTTGGGCACGTACTGCCCTGCTTCGATCGCGCTGATGGCCTGTCTCGTCACGCCCGCAGCCTGAGCAAGTTCGTGCTGGCGTAGCCCGGCCGCCGCACGACGTACTCGTACCAGATTAAGCGTCTCCTTTGCGCCTGTCGGTCGTCCCATCGTCCCTCTTCCTGTCTGTGTCTGGTCTATCGTACATTATGTCCGATATCCTGTATTCGGACGTTTGCTGCGGTGTCATCCGTGACCGCGTTCGTGCAACGAGATCGGCAGGGGGATTCAGTCGTTCGGTCGCGTATGCGTGTGGTTGGCACGCCTGCATCGTGAGAACTGGAGGTTGTTGACGGACGTGAGCGTTTGCGTGCGACGACATATCGTGATCGTGGCCAGCCCACCATGCGAAGCAGATGGCGCCGTCGCCGTGGCGCCTGCAGAGGAACAAACGTGGCGCCAGGGCGACTACATCAGTTGAGCGTGCCGAGCAGCGTCTCGACTGTCATCTTCATTTCCCGCATGGCCTGTGCGTCCGCGGGCGTCGGTGAGGCCGAAAGATACGTGTCGAGATCTTCCTTCGCCTTGTCCCATTGCTGGAGTTGAAAGTACATGACTGCGCGGTCTCGCAGTTCCCCCAGGTCTCCGGGGTCCAGTGAGATAAGGCGGCTCTCGGCTCGGATTGCCAGTTCGAGTTGCTTGCGACTGATGTATGCTTGCTTGAGGTTTCGCAGCATACGCACAATGATCGATCGCTTGGTCACCGGTTGGAGCATGGCTTCGCGCAGTGGCATCGTCCGCCCGTACGACAGGCGCAACTGCTCGGCAAGATCTGACCGTGTGCGCAATCGGCCCCGATGGAAGGGATCCAGGTAGAGGTGTCCGTGCTCGGCCTGTGCGCCGACAATGAAATGTCCCGGAAAGCCAATACCCTGGATGTCCAGACCAACACGGCGTCCGACCTCAATGTACACAAGGGAGAGTGTTATCGGGAGCCCAACACGCCGCCGCAACACTTCATTGAGATAGCTATTGGCCGGGTCGTAATAGTCTTCCTCATTGCCTCGGAAGCCGCATTCTTCACCCAGGTACAACCCCAGGAGGGGCAGGGACTCTTCGACGAGCAGGTCGGGGGCGAGTCGTGGCCGGAGCGTGGCGGCGAGTGCCGCGAGTTCCTGCATATGCATCCGCGCCGCAAGGTGCCTGTGCTCCATTTCCGCCAGCATCAGTGCCGCGGCGGCCAGGTTGATGTGCGGTTCGGGCTGTGTAAGGACATCGCGCAACCTGGCGATGTCGGACTCTTCCTGTTCCATGACGGCTTTCTCCCGCGTGTCGGTGCGCGGTCGATGGTCAGGAGCTAGACCTGAAACTGGCCCTTTTGCATAAAAGGTACACCATCGACGTCAACCGTTCCCCCATGTCGCAAGTCGCACACCAGGTCCCAGTGCAGCGCCGATGTGTTGGTGCCGCCCGTCTCCGGGTAGCTCGCGCCCAGGGCCATATGGATGGTTCCACCCATTTTCTCGTCAAACAGGGTTTGTCCGGTCGCGTGCGTGATGCTGTCATTCGTGCCGAACGCAAACTCGCCCAGGAAGCGGGCTCCCGCGTCCACATTGAGCATCTGGTGCAGGTAAGCCTCATTGCTCTCGGCACTCGCTTCCACCACTTTGCCGTGCTCAAATCGCAAGCGGATACCCTGGACCCTCCGCCCACCGTGTACCGCTGGAATGGTGAAGTATACGGTGCCCGTGGCGCTGTCTTCGATCGGGCTGGTGAACACCTCACCATCAGGAAAATTCTTTTTCCCGTCGCAGTTGACGAATGCACGGCCCTGGACGGAGACACGGAAATCGGTGTCTTCGGCGAGTACGTGCAGCTCACGCTTGTCGCTCAGGTAGTCGACCAGGCGCTGCTGCCTGGCTGATCTCTCTCTCCAGGCTTGCACGGGATCCGGACTATCCAGAAAGGACGAGCGCGTCACGAGGTCCATCAGGTCATCGAGCGACATGTCGGCGTCCTGGGCTGCACCGTGGGTCGGGAACAGCGTCACCACCCAGTTTACCTGACCTGCACCACTTCTCTGCAGAAATCGTTCAAATGCGGGCCGCCAGGCTTTCTGGAGTCGCGCCTGGCGTACCGGATCAACGTGAGAAAGCTCGCGGCTGTTCTCGTCGCTCAGGATTGCGATACGTGCGTCAAACTCCTCCAGTACCATGCGGCGCATCGGCGAGGCGGCGTCGAGTTGGTCGTCACTCGCGAGCTTCAGATACTGCTCCCGCAGACCCGGGAATGTCACGATGAGCTCCGGGTAGCCACCGGCTTTCACAATCTCGGCGTGGAGTGCACGGATCAAAGGCTCGGCGACAGGCATGGCCTCGATGGCCACGCACTGGCCTGGCTTGACCTCGAGTGAGTAGTGGACGAGTACGTTGGCCCACTTCGTCATGTATGGATTGCGCACGCGGTCCTCCCATGCCCAGATGTTTGCGCAGGCGGACGTACGTGGCGCGCTCGCCTGCTGGTCACACACAACGCTTTCCCACCGGTGCTCGCGCCGTGCCAGCACTGCCGTGACACGTGACGATGGGGTATACTACGGCGTCCTGGCAGACGAACGCTCCGTGTGCCGTGTACAGGCATGATCACACATCCACCTGTTCGGCCACACCGGCACACGGCGAAACAGGTTGTCAAGATGCAAGCATGGAAAGGCAGGGTGGAGCACGGTGGCGAACGAGCAGACGCGGGTGGCGGTCGTGGGGACTGGCATGATGGGGCCGCGCATCGCGATGACGATGGCGCTCGGGGGCTTTCCCGTCACGCTCATTGGGCGCGACACCGGGAAGACCGAGCTGGCCGCCAACTCGCTGTCGAAAGATATGCAGTCGCTTGTTCTGCACGGACTGATTGACGAGACCGAGCGTACCGCGGCACTGGCGCTCCTGTCGCATACGACAGACCTTGATGCGGGCGCCCGGGATGCCAGGCTGGTGATCGAGTCGATTGTTGAACATATGCCAACAAAAGCAGAACTGTTCCGCCACCTCGATGAGTTGTGCGGTCCAGAGACGATCCTGACCAGTAATACCTCGGCCTTGCCGGTGATCGGGTTCGCCGACGCGGTGCAGCGGAAAGACCGCGTCGCTGTCACCCACTACTGGAACCCCCCGCACCTCTTACCGCTGGTCGAGATCGTTCGAGGCGCGGAAACGTCCGATGCCACCGTTGAGTTCCTCCGCGACCTGATGCTCAAAACCGATAAAGATCCGGTGGTGATGCAGAAGGATATGCCGGGCTTCCTGGCGAACCGGCTCCAACACGCACTCACCAGAGAAGCACTCTTCCTTGTACAGGAGGGTGTCGTATCGGCCGAAGACATGGATCGTGTTGTCGCAAGCAGCTTCGGCCTGCGCTTCCCAACGTGGGGTCCCATGTTGCACTCGGACGCCGTCGGGCTTGATCTTGTCTATGCCATCGAGACGGGGTTGTTGCCGCACCTGGAACGGAGCTCGGAGCCCCCCCGTATCCTCAAGGAGCTGGTGGAGCAGGGGCAGACGGGGCGAAAAGCGGGCAAGGGTCTGTTCGACTGGAGCGAGCGTGACTTCGACGCTCTGGTGAAGCGACGCGACGATGAATTGCTCTGGAGGGCGAAGCAGCGCCGGGCCGAGCGCAAGACGAACTGACTGCGGACGTCGGACGACACGAGCCCCTCTATTTCGTATGCTTGCGTGATGCATGTCCGCTTTTGGGACACCTGTTCCGATTAATTACATGTCGGGATCATCGTGAACCAGAAGAGGAAGGCACCACTGTGGCCGCAAAATATGTGTTAGTTGCCAGCATGGCGGAGGGACAGATCGAAGCGACAGCGCGGAACGCCGCGGAACTGCTTGACTTGCGCGACGAGTTCCTGCGGAACCCCGCGTGTGAGGAACTTGCGATGTATCGTCTTGTGGCCATCGAAGAGGTGACAGCTGCCAGGGACGGGGCGGGTCTGCCCGGAGTACGCCATCTCCATCCGTCGCTGACAGCGGGAGCTGCCGGGTAGGAGCACACCCACATGCTATGATACGCCCCGATGGACCCGGTATGGGGTATCGTGCGATGGGGGAGCGTGCCGATGGCGGTAGACATCCTGAACTCACTTGAGTACCAGCCGAGGGGATTCACAAGCTGCGCCAGGAATGTCGGAATCCGCGACTCCACGCTCGATTTCAGCGTTGTTGCCTCGGTGGTTCCCGCAAGCGCCGCCGCAATGTTCACCCGGAGTCTGTTTTGTGGCGCTCCCATCATTGTGGGGCGCGAGCACGTGGCCAACGGGCGCTTACAGGCAGTCGTCGTGACGAGCAAGAACGCCAATGTGGCGACTGGCCAGCAGGGCGTCGAGTATGCTCGCGAAATTACGCGGCTGGTTGCACAGGAACTGGCGATCTCGCCCACCGACGTGCTGCCATCATCCACGGGTGTGATCGGGCGACAGTTACCCATGGATCGTATTCGTGCTGGTATCACCGGGCTCAAAAGGCAGCTCGTCCCCAACGGGCTGGCAGCCGTCTCCGAGGCGATTCTTACCACGGACACGCGGCCAAAGGTACGGTGTGCATCTGTAGGCAAGGCGACGCTCTCTGGCATGTGCAAAGGTGTGGGTATGATCGAGCCAGACATGGCGACGATGCTTGCCTTCTTTTACACCGACGCCGCCATCCCACCCCAGGAGCTTTCGTCGATGTTGCGGGATGCCGTGACGCTGTCGTTCAACATGGTGAGCGTCGACACCGACACCAGTACCAGCGACACCTGTGCAATCCTTGCCAACGGGCAGGCGGGTGCTGTGGATCGCCATGCATTTGCAGACACACTGACGGCAATGGCCCGGGAACTGGCGCAGGAGGTGGCACGCGACGGGGAGGGTGCGACGAAGCTCATCACCGTCACGGTAGCGCACGCGCGGGATGGTCGGCAGGCGAAGCGCGTGGCGAAGGCCATTGTCAACTCTCCGCTCGTCAAGACTATGATCTATGGCGCCGATCCGAACTGGGGCCGCATTGCGATGGCTATTGGAAAGTGCCACGACGAGACCGACATCCAGCCCGACCGCGTGCGTATCGCGTTTGGTGACATCGTGGTGTACGACGGGCGGGACCTCGGTGAATCGCGACTTGGCGACCTGAAGGCATATGTGGGCAAGAACGAAGTTGCCATCAACGTTGTGCTGCACACGGGTGACGCAAGTGCGACCGTCTGGGGTTGTGATCTGACAGAAGGCTACGTCGATATCAATGGCAAGTATTCAACGTAGAACGCGACGGATGGGGCACCGCATAACTTATTACACGTCGTCGAGCATCCGGTACTTGCCGCGAAAATAGAGCAATGGTTTGGTTGGTGTACCCACCCCCATATCAACGACTTCACCAAGGTACAGCGTGTGGTCGCCCGCTGGCACGGACTGAGATACCGTGCAATCGACGAATGCCATCGCGCCATTCAAGATCGGTGCGCCGGTTGTCTCCTGCCGATAATCGATGCCATCAAACTCGTGGGGACCGTGCGGCCGTTCTGATGAGGAAAAGTAACGGGCCAGCGGTTCCTGATCCGCACCCAGGACACAGACCGCGAAGACGCCGCTGACTTCCAGCAGTTCTTTCATGTAGGCGCCATTATCCACGGCGATCAGTACGAGCGTGGGATCAAGCGAGATGGATGTAAACGAATTGGCCGTCATCCCGTGGACGACGTCGCCTGAACGGGTGGTGACGACGGTGATGCCTGTCGCGAAGAGACCGACGGTACGGCGAAACGGGCCTTTCTCCATTGCCATGCTCGAACGCGACTCCTCCTCGTGCGGCGCCCGTTGCGCACTGGTATTGTAACCACCGCGTACCGTGAGTCACAAACGTACGTATGCATCGTCGGCTTTCGGCAGGTACACTCCTTGCGCGGCACATACACCGACAACGCCGCAGTGAATTACCTGAAATCCGGCGCACGTAACGAAGGGAACGAATGTCATGAAGCAACTCAACGTTGGCTTGATCGGCTATCAGTTTATGGGGAAGGCGCACAGTAGCGCGTTTCGCCAGATGGCGCATTTTTTCCCCGAAGTGGGTGTGCGGCCGGTTATGAAAGTGCTCTGCGGGCGCGACGAGGCGCGAGTCAAGCAGGCATCCGAGCAGTTTGGATGGCAGGAGTGGTCGACGTCGTGGGAAGAGGTCGTGAACCGGCCCGATATCGATGTCATTGACATCGCGACGCCGAGCGACACCCACCACACGATCGCCATCGCGGCGGCGGCGGCAGGAAAACACATTATCTGCGAGAAGCCACTCGCATTGAGCCAGGAAAACGGACAGGCGATGGTCGACGCGGTACAGAAGGCAGGCGTCAAGAATATGGTGGCCTTCAACTACCGACGCGTCCCCGCCATCGCGCAGGCACACAAGATGATCCACGATGGTCGGCTGGGCAAGATTTATCACTTCCGAGCGAACTACCTTCAGGACTGGATTGTTGATCCGGAGTTCCCGCTTGTCTGGCGGCTACAGAAGGAGATCGCAGGACAGGGCACCCTCGGTGACCTGGGGGCCCACATTGCGGACCTCGCCCGCTATCTTGTTGGAGAAGTGACCGAGGTGGTCGGGACGACGGAAACGTTTATCAAGCAACGACCGAAGCTGGCGACGACCACTGGCGGGCTGACCGCGGCGGCCAGCCGTGACATGGGTGACGTGACCGTGGATGACGCGGCCGCGTGGATCGCACGGTTCCAGAACGGCGCATTGGGTACGTTCGAGGTCACACGTTTTGGCACCGGAAACAAGAACGGTGAACATATCGAGATCAATGGGAGTGAGGGCAGTCTGCGGTTCAGCCTGGAGCGGTTAAACGAACTCGAATACTTCTCCCGCAAGGACGACGCCGACATGCAAGGCTGGCGCAATGTGCTGATTACGGAGGGGGCTCACGAATATGCAAATGCGTGGTGGCCAGCAGGGCACATCCTCGGCTGGGAGCATAGCTTCACCCACGAGTTCTACGAGTTCTTCAAAGCGATCGTCGATGACACCGACGTGTCTCCAAGTTTTGCGGACGGACTGAAAGTGCAGCAGATCCTGGACGCGGTGGAGGCTTCATCAGCGTCGAAGTCGTGGCAGTCGGTAGGGTAGCGGGGAGTGCCGCTGATGGTATGCTGAACAGTGGAGGTTATCAAGATGCGACGGTCGCTCTCTGCCTGGTGGTGTGCCATGACGCTGGCAACACTGGTGGCATGTGGCGGCCCAACATTGACGGCACCCATGGCCGCGGACCGTGATGTTCAGCCACAACTGCTGCTGTTTGATGATAGCGAATGCTCGGCGTGCCTGCGGATGCGTCCGGTGGTGACAAACCTTGAAGAGCAGTATGGTGGTGAGGTTCGCTTTCGCTATATTGAGGTCGGGGATGCACAGAACAAACCCGTTGTTCAGCAGTACCAGGTGTCGGGCTCGCCGACCGTGGTGATGCTGAACCGGAAAGGTGCGGTGGCCGCGCGTTTTGCGGGGCAAGTTCCCGAGACGGATGTCGCCGATTCGATCCATCACGTCCTGGGTCTAAAAGCATCATGAAGCAAGTAATGTTTAATGGCATGCAGGGAGTTGACGACGCGTGACGTTGCGACTGGTACTGGCGGATAGCACGGGGACGCCGCACGTGAGCAGGCATCCCGCCCTCGGACGTCGTGGTGACGCCATCGTGGAACTGGGCGCCATGCTGCCTATGCCGCCAGGGACGCAATTGGTTCAGATGCCGGAACGTCGTGCTGTCACGCGGGATGCTCTGGGACGCAACCTCACGCTACCCGAGGATGCGGTGGTTGTGGGAGCCATGCTCCCGATTGGCTACACCCGCACGCTCTTGCCGCCTGCTACGGATGGCCGGGGAAAACTGCCGCTCCCGCTGTTCGGCTATACCGCTGTCGCGGAGGAGTCGGGCCAGTATTATGTGTCGGCACTCCAGACGGAGGAGGCGCCGACATGGGACGCGCGGCTTTTTAACACGCCGGGTCTGGCCGCTGGCGTTGACCGCATGCGAACGCTGCATCGTGGCAATGTCGTGGCCGAGCAACTGGCGCTCTGTGCGACGGAGTATGGGTGCTTCACGGCGCAGAACACGTTTTACGAACGGTGGGAGATGGCGCTGCCGACGAGCGTGGCGTGCAACGCACGCTGCATCGGCTGCCTGTCCGAGCAAGAGGAGCAGTCGTGCCCGGCATCACAGGCACGTATTACGCGACGCGCATCGGTGGATGACATCGTCTCGCTTGCGCTGCCTCACCTCGAACGCGTCGAGCGGCCCATGGTCAGCTTTGGGCAGGGGTGCGAAGGCGAGCCGCTGCTGAACTGGCGCCTGATTGAGGCATCGATCAAACGCATCCGAGCGGCCACCTCGCGTGGTTGGATCAATATCAATACCAACGGCAGTGACCCCGTTGCCGTGAGCCGCCTGATCGACGCGGGGCTTGACTCCATCCGGGTCAGCACGTTCAGTGCGCGAGAGGCCACGTATCTGGCGTATTACCGTCCACGCAACTATGGATTGCCACAGGTTCGTCGATCGCTGGAAATTGCCTCCGAGCGTGGCATTCGCACGGCGGTCAACCTGCTGGTGTTTCCCGGCGTCACCGACCGTGCCGCCGAGATTGACGCGCTGATCGATCTGTTTCGCGCGACCCGGCTGGAGCAGGTACAACTGCGGAACCTGAATATCGACCCCGATCAGCTTATGGAGGCGCTGCCACCGGACGATGGCGAGGTGCTGGGTATTCCGACACTGGTCGAACGTTTGAAGCGGGAACTGCCCGACCTGCTCGTGCAGAGTATCAGCCGACTCCCGAAAGACGACCGCCTCTCAGTGCGGCCATCGACAACGCAACGCGGCCATCATCCGCGGCGTGTGCGGCGCTCTGCCGTGACGGTGGCCTAAACAGAGCGGTCGGTGATGTGCGGCATGGCCTGGCGCACGACCGCCCGCGCCCGTGTTGCTCTTCCGTGCGTTCGTCACATATCGGGGATGATGTCGTGGACATTGCTTTCGCGCACACCGGCGTCGGTGATGCGTACGAACTCCGCATTGAGGCGTAGCTCTTCAATGGTGTGGGCGCCGCAATAGCTCATCCCCGACCGTATGCCACCCGCAAGCTGGTAGAGAACGTCGCGCGCGGCGCCGCGATACGGTACGGTCGCCTCGACCCCTTCCGGCACGACCGTCAGTGATTCGAGGAAGTCTTCCTCCTCTTCATCGCGCTCGCGGCGAAGACGATCGATGGCTGCCGCCCGGGATGCCATACCACGGTAGGCTTTGTACGTTCGACCGCCCTTGCGTATCGTCGCACCCGGACTCTCATCGGTTCCAGCAAGCAGGCCGCCGATCATGACGGTGTCCGCGCCGGCGGCCAGTGCTTTCACCATGTCGCCTGCCGCTTTGATGCCGCCATCGGCAATGATCGGCACCCCGAGTGGCCGGGCGGCTGCGGCACAGGCAAGGACGGCTGAGAACTGTGGCATCCCAAAGCCGGTGACGATCCGTGTGGTACAGGCCGCTCCGGGCCCGACCCCCACTTTTACGCCATCCGCACCCGCATCGATGAGATCACGCGTCCCTACACCGGTCGCAACGTTGCCAGCAATGAGATCAACGTGGGAGTGGGCCTGCTTCAGCGTACGCACAGCGGCCATGGTGTGCTCGGTGTGGCCGTGGGCAACGTCTACCACGAGCACGTCGCATCCGGCGGCCACGAGGGCCTCGGCACGCTCCCGATAGTCGCCCACCACACCGACGGCGGCTCCGACGAGCGGTCGGCCCGAGGCATCGCGTGACGATTCCGGATGCTGAAGCTCATCCAGCAGATCCCGCATGACGAGGAGTCCGACCAGTTTGCCTTCCTCGTCTACCAGCGGTAGTTTTTCCACACGGTGTTGATGGAGTAGCCTTACTGCCTCATCGTAGGTCGTGTCGGCCGGGGCGGTGATCAGTGCGTCGCCGGTGGCCATGAGCAGAGAGATAGGTTGCAGCGCGTCCTGTACCGGGAGCACGTCACGTGATGTCAGAATGCCCAGCACCTTTCGCTGCTCATCGAGCACGAGCAGACTCGTCACATGATGGCGGTGCATCAAACGCCGCGCCTCGGTGACGGTGCGGTCGGGGCGGATGGTGTGGACATCGCGGACAATCAGCCGGTGAGGACTCTTGACGTGCTCGACCATCTTGACCTGAGCCTGGATCGTCAGAAAGCGGTGGATGATGCCGATGCCGCCAGCACTTGCCAGTGCGAGTGCCATGCGCTCTTCCGTGACAGTGTCCATGTTGGAACTGATGATCGGCGTCGCGATCTGGATATGTCGCGTCAGTTGCACCCGCATACAGACGTCGCGTCGTGAACGTACGCCGGATCGACGCGGCACGAGCAAGACGTCGTCGTACGTCAGGGCGCGTGGTATCTTTTGATCATCCATGCTGTCCATATCCTTCACCAGCCCCACGGCACGCGGCGGGGGTTGAACTGCGGGAATTTCCCGCGAATCACGAGGCGTTGGCCCCGCGCGATGCACGCCTCTACTTCTTCATCATGGAGACGTGGAGCGAGCGTCTGTCGAAGTTTCTCCAGACCAACTGGTTCAGCAAAAATAGCGTCGATTTCGGCCCGCAGCCAGGCTGGGAGTGGGCGGCCGGCAAATGCGGCTATTCCGCTGCGCATCTTATAGTCTTCGTGAAAGCAGAGCCCATGGTCGATACCCCAGATGCGGCCAGCGCCATCTTGCAGGACGTGTGTCGCCTTGCGGTCGGCATTGTTCGCGATTTCGTCGAACGCGACGAAGCGTTGCAGGATCGGGATCTGCTCTTCGGTGATCTCGTTGATAGCCAGCGCGCCAGGGATATAGCGTTGTCCGCTTCCGATGCCAAACGGGCCATCACGAATCACCGTCTCAGGCACGAAGTCCCACCCCAGCAGACAGGCGAGCGCATACGCGGCTTCCTCACGCTTAAAGAGGTCGTTGTACGGAAAGTCCCAGAGCGGGGACTCTCCACGGCGCGGCTTGTACACGGCCAAACGGAGTGCGCCGGGAGCCGCAATGCGCACCTGGAACGTGCCATTGGAGCCGAGGGCAAGCGGCCTTCCACCGAGAATTTCACCGTCGCGAAGGAGGCGTAACCGTTCCTCTCGGGATGCGGGCGTGGCTCCCGCCAGCACCGGGCCCTCTCCCGGTTCGATTGGTCCAGTGCGCCGCATCCGGCGGCTCGCCCCTTTTGCCACCCATCTCCCTCCGTGCCGCGTTCGTGTCGTGACCATCCCGAAAGCCCGCGCATTTCCCTACCTTAGCATGGCTGGCATGGTGAAGTGGGAGAGCAGGGGAGACGCGCACCGCACTGTGCGTCACCCACGCATAGTACCTGTTGGTACGCCACGACCTGCGTCCACACATGGCTCCCTGGTAGACTCTTTGTGGTCATCGTGTAGACAGACAGGAGTGGATGGCGTGGTGGAAGGTGATCAGGCGCTAGCCGCCGCTGGCCTCGCTCTTCTGCAGCCGTTCCTTCGCGATGGAAAAGTAACCGAGATCTACGTGGACGGCACGGCGCCGCTGTACGTCATGCGCGAGGGGAGACTCGAGGACACCGCCGTCCACTTTGATAACGACGCGCAACTCCTGGCACTGATTCAGAGCCTCCTCGCACCCGTGGGCGTGCAGATAGGGGCAACCCGGCCCTCGGCGACCGTGCGATTGGCATCGGGTCACCTGGTCACGGTTGTCGTACCACCGCTCGCCGCCGCGGGTGCGGGTCTGGTTATCCGCAAACCGCACGATGTGCCGCCATCGCTCCAGCAAGGGATCCCGGATGGTGGCATGACCGCTCAGATCCATCGGTTCCTGCAAGGGGTGATCCGCGCGCCGATTGGCATCATCCTGGCTGGGAATACCAACAGCGACCGCGAGATATTTCTGGCATCGCTCCTGCAAGAGGTACCGCCGGAGCTTCGCGTTATCACCGTAGAGCCAGTAGCCGAGATGCGACTGCAGAGAAAGCGACTGCTGCGCCTGCAAGCGCGGTCCGACGTCGCCTCATCAGACGCAGGATCGTATAGCGCGCTCCTTCGGCTGGCACAGCGGGCTGGCGGGCATCGCATCGTGGCGAGCAATGTCCCTGACGACGCGATGCTGACAGCGGTTCGACTCGCTGCCGGTGGTGAAACCGTAGTGATGTCCATGCATGCGGTTTCGCCCCACGACGCACTGTTCCGTGTTGAGGCGGCGCTTCAGGCGAGTCAACCGCACCTTCCCGCTCTGACGCTGCGGAAGTATGTTGCTGGTGGCATCGACCTGATCGTCCAGCGTTCGATGATGGCAGATGGTGTTCGCCGTATTGTGGCTATTTCCCAGGTGGCTGGCATCGAGCGCGACGAGGTACTTCTCGAAGACCTCTTTGTGTTCAGGCCCACTGGATACGCGGGCACGCGCATTCATGGAGTATTCGAGCCCACAGGCGTGCTTCCCCGTTTTGACAATGTGTTGCGAGCCGCGGGTGTCGAGCTGTCGTCTCAGATTTTTAAACCGGGAGCGGAAATCGACTCGTTCTAGCTCGTGGTCTCACGCCCGGCAGTGCACGTGGGGCAGGGGCACAGGGCGCGCAACGAGTCGAACGCGTAGATCCCCGTGTCGTGGCCGTCGGCCCACCGTGTCGTGAGTGCATACTGCCCCACCAGGGCGACATCCACCAGTTGTGTCTGCTGTGGAGTCAGTGATGTTGCGAAATCCAGCAGACCGGGGCGTCCCATTTCACCTCGGCACGTCGCGCACGGGCAGTGCCAACGGAGGTATTCGGCGGCGTACTGACTTTCATGATCATCTGCCCATGTGATGTCGATCACGCCACTGCCCGTGCGCGCCTGGATAGACACGGGCTCGATGGCCTCATCTGACCGCATGCGTCGTTCCCTTTCCGCGGTGTCGCGACGGCACATTCACCGTGACCAGAACCGCGCCACTATACTATGCCATTGCGACGAGGTGGCAGTGTGGAAGGATGACCCATGGAACTACCAGCAACCGATGCGGAGATCTGCACGTTGGCCCGCGAGCGGCTGTACAGCGCCGTGCTGTCCGACCTGCTGGATACACTCGGGTACCGGAACCAGGCGTTTCGTCACGACGTTCGGCCGATCTTTCCAGACGCCGTGGTGGTTGGTCGTGCCTATACGGTGCTCAACGCGGATCTCTACGAAATCAAACACGACCCGTACGCAGAAGAAATTGCTGCGGTGGATGCCCTCAAGCCCGGTGATGTGATGGTGGTGAGCACCGGACCATCAACACGCACCTGCTTCTGGGGAGAACTGCTCTCAACCGCGGCGATGGTTCGTGGAGCACACGGCGCCGTCATCGACGGCTTTGTGCGTGATGTGCGGCAGATCACCTCGATGGGTTTTCCGGTGTTTGCCACCGGATTCAAGCCTGTCGACTCGGCGGGCAGGAGCGCGGTCGTCGACCGGGAATGCACGATCCTGGCAGGTGATGTCACCGTGCGGCACGGCGATCTCATCTTTGGTGACCTGGATGGTCTTGTGGCAATCCCTCGCGTTGTCGAACGGGATGTGCTTCGGCTTGCGCTGGATAAGGTGTCCGCAGAGGATGGTCTACGCGAAGCGCTTCGTGGAGGCATGTCACTGCGACAGGCGTTCGACACGTTCAAGGTGCTGTAAGGCATGGAAGAGCAGGGCCGTACGTACCATGCGGTGACGCACCACGATGCTGGATCCATCGTCCTGCACAGCTAGAAGCGGCAGACGCCCCCACAGATGGGGATGATCTGGCCGGTGACATAACTGGACAAATCGGTGACGAGGAACTCCACGACGCTGGCGCACTCTTCGGGTTGACCCATGCGCCCCAGTGCAATTTCAGGTTCAATGCGGGCACGGGTCTCCGGTGAATTGCGGCCATTGGCAACGGCGCGTGACGAGAGGATCCATCCGGGGGCGATCGCGTTGACGGTAACGTTGTAGCGTCCGAGTTCGCCTGCCAGTTTGCGGGTGTAATGGTGAATGGCGGCTTTGCTCACGGCATATGCCGTGCCTCGCCCGTCACCTTGATCTCGCAGGCCCGCCTGGGAGCCCACGGTGACGATCTTGCCGTACCGTTGTTCTTGCATTGCGGGTGCGACGGCCTGGCAGCAATTGACGGTGCCCCAGAAGTTGATGTCCATCATGCGACGGAAATCGGCTTCGGGTACCGTCGTTGCATAACTCGGACCTGTCACAAGCGCGCCACCCGCATTATTGACCAGGATATCGATGTGGCCGAACTCCGAGAGAGCCTGGGTGACCATCGCATCCACCTGAGCACGATCGGTCACATCGGCCACGACGCCAAGCGCACGTCGTCCCATTGCGGTAATCTCTTCGGGCACGCTCCCGGCGGTCAGGCTCTCGTTGTACTGCTGGTGGGCGGCCATGTCGATGTCGTTGACAACGATGTCGGCCCCGAGCCTCGCCAGGTGCAGTGCGTAGGCACGGCCCAGACCCCTCGCCGAACCCGTTATGAGTGCCACCTTGCCTTGCAGTCGCTGCTCCATTGCTGCCCCACCTTTCATCGTGTCCACGGCTATCGACGGGCAGTGTATACTACCGCCCGACACGGCTACCGACGCTGCTGGCAGATGGGCGCGACCACAGGGCAAGGGAGAAACGACGATGAAGCTAGGATACAGCACGTGGGGGATGCCAACCGTGCCGATGGACGTGGCCATCCCACATCTTGCCGGTCTGGGATTCGACGGCACCGAACTCACCGTGATCAAGGGCTGGTGTACGGAACTTTCCACCCTCGATGCAGCCGCACGCCGCACGATTCGTGACCTCGCCACCCGGCACCACCTGGACCTTGACTCGGTGTATGGCCACAATCGTCTGCTCTCCCGGGACGCGGATGAGACAACCTACGACATGGGGCGATGCGAGGAGGCGGCCCAACTGTGCCTTGATCTTTCCAGCGGGGCGGGGGAGGTTCCGGGTCTGGTCATCCTGCCGGGTGGCAAGCCGGACGATTGGGGTGAGTTGAAGGACGTCCTTGTTGAGCGACTGGGAAGTCTCGTTCGCTCCTGCGAGCGGCTGGGGGTCATGGTGGCATTAGAGCCACACGTCAGTGCCATGATCGACCGGCCCGACCGTGTACGCTGGCTGTTCGAGCAGATTCCATCGAAGTTCCTGAGTCTGAACTTCGATATCAGCCATTTTGAAGTCCAGGGTGTGCCGATGGAAGAGTCGATCAGCGCGCTGGCGCCCTATGCCAGCCGCACGCACGTGAAGGATGAACGCGGCATCGCGCCCGACCATCAGTTCTTGATTCCGGGAGAGGGCGATTTTGACTATGTTCGGTACCTGCAACTGATGCGCGATATCGGCTACGACCGCTATGTCACGGTTGAAGTGAGCCTGATGGTGCAGCGACGGCCCGACTACGATCCGTTGGACGCCGCGGCCAGGAGTTACCGGACGCTGGCGGCGGCGTTCGAGACGGCGGGTATCGCGCGCGGCTGAACCGTCTGGCTGGTGCCACTGCGTGCAGGTTGGCCGTCAACGGCTGGTGCGGTATCGGCGTTAATGCGAGGCGTTGTTCTGGGGCTTGACTGCCTGTGGGTTGCCGAGCACCGGGACCAGTACCAGTGATCCCAATCAAGGCAATGCCGTGCCCGTCCATAGCATGGGAGCTGGGTACGGCAATCTGAAGGGTGGACGGGAGGGCACCATCTCCGCCACGTTGGCCCAGCCTCGACAGCGGGCCATGACCTGCGGTTATGGCTGCCAGTACCAATTCACCGGTGGCGAGAGCAAAACGTATGGGGCCGACCTGCTACGCTCGTCCGGGATCTCATCCGTGCGTGCTTGATCCGTGAGCCTGCCTGGCCCAACAGGATGCCGAAGTGCAATCCCACCCCTGCGTGCTTGACCCGTGACAGCTGCCCGTGGCAAGACCAGCCTCTTCTGTTATGACGTCGACGCAATCGGCGCCACCGTGGAGTCGTACCTGACGGATGCCTTCGGCACACCGCAGCAGACCCAGGGGCCGCAAGTCACTCAGTCCTTCCAGTTCACCGGCGAGCAACGTGACCCCACCGGCCTGATCTACCTGCGTGCCCGCTTCTACGACCCCGCCATCGGTCACCTCATCAGCCGCGACCCCTTCGCGGGTGTTATACGCACACCGCTGTCACTCAACCGGTACAGCTACGCGCTGAACAACCCGGTCAACGGGGGTGCCTTTCAGGGCTGTCCGGCTCCAAGGTAACGCTGTTGCCTGACGGCTGTCATGCCAACCGTGCAGACACGTCTACCATCACACATCGAGCATCTCGGGCCGATGTGTGCACCTGCATGTGCCTCGGCCTCATCGGCCCGAGGCTCTCTCCCACGTGAACATGGCAAAAGCAGCATGGTCGTTACGAATGACCACCAAGCCACCCTCTCCCCGACGTGAATGCAGCGAGGGCGTGCTTTTGGCGTCGTGCCGAGGACAGAGGCGCGTAGCCTACGGCTCGCTATCGCGGTCGCGTTCCAGGAGCATCGCTCGCAACCGGATGATCTCCTCCTCGGCTCGCTGTGGCGCTGTAGCCTCCGCCCGTGCCACTTGCTCGGCTCGCTGTCGGGCCTGTTGCTCAGCAGTCAGACGGTGCTCAAGGTCCAGTTGTACTGATAGCTCGCGGCCAGTATGTATATCCACGACGTCCAGACGGTCGGCACGCACCACGAACCGCACCGGCAGGACACGACCGGCCGCGCCACCATCCCGGTCAACAGGCAGTGCTGCTCGTGTCGCATCCCGTTGCAAGCTCCAGCCCTGGATGCGGGGATCCCGGAACCGGCCACCAGGATTGAAGACAAAGTATTCCCGGACGCCGAGCCTGGCATAGCGGGGCCACTTGTCCGACCGATCCGCCTTGAGAGAACTGTCGGAGAGGAACTCGGCCAGGAGGTCTGGAGGCTTGCCTTCAACCTCCGGGTTGTAGCCTGCACGCGCGGTAT
>JAABUZ0100001735.1_pt1 | contig 39765 bp, 39 predicted proteins | sample 5562091 | NCBI WGS metagenome assembly JAABUZ01 (sample SAMN12813069, study PRJNA571459) | rock metagenome | isolation source: Antarctica rocks | place: Antarctica: Victoria Land, Linnaeus Terrace sud | collected 2015-12-21 | reverse complement strand
GCGACGGCCCTGCTGCTGCTGGCGCAGGAGGTGCTGGCCCGCCTGGACCTGCCGGCCGAGCGTCGCGTTTTGGCCATCGCCGCCTTCGCCCGCGCCGGATGCCGCGCGCCAGGGAGCGCCCGCCAACAGGACGACGCCCTGCGCGCGGACCCGGCGCCCTCGCCCGACAGGGCGCTCGCGGTTATCCGCTGGCGCTCGGGCGCGTTGGCCGCCGCGCCCTGCCAGTGCGCCGCCCTGTTGGCGGGCGCTCCCTGGCGCGCGGTGGCCCTCGCCGGGCGCGTCGGTCAGGCCCTGGGCTGCGCCGCCCAACTGGACGATGACCTCGCCGACCGGGCGGAGGATGCGCGCGGCGGCCGCGTGACCGTGCCCCTCCTGCTCGCGCGGCTCTATCCCACGGAGCCTGACCTCGCGGAGGCGACGACGTGGGTGCTTGCGCAGGGCTTCCTGCACGACGCCGCGGCGGCGCTGGGCCGCCTCGCGCTCCTCTCACCCGCGTACCGAAAGACTGGCGCCCTATGGACCTTCCTACCCTCCGAGCTTCACGCCGCCTAGCGCGGCTTGTCGCCGCCGGCGCGGGCCTGCTCATCGCTGCTTCGCTCTGCGCCGCCCTCTGGACGCCCGGCGACCCGGGCCTGACGACGGCGCCGGGACCGCATGGGCAACGGGTGGTCACCTGGATCAGCCCGGACGGGCCGGCCTGGAGCGCCTGCGTGCGGCCGGGAGACACCATCGTAGGCCGCACGCCACGGGGTTCTGATCGCGGCGATACGGTGGTGCGCCATGGGCGCGGCGTCATCGTCCTGCGGCTCGCCGGCATGCGGCCGGCGCTGCCGGACCTCCTGGCCGTCGGGCTCGGCCTCGGCCTGCTGCTCTGCGGCCTCCTCCTGCGCTTGAGGAGCCCGGACCGGGAGGCGGGTGGCGCGTTCTGGCGCATGGGGCTGCTGGGCGGCCTGGCCCTGGGCCTCGTCCCCGCCGGGATGCACGGACTACCGTGGGCGCTGGTCGCGCAGTTCGTCGCGCTGCGGCTGGCGGGCCCGGCGCTGCTCGACGTGACGCTGGCCTTGCCCCGTCGGCGGCGCGGTTCGCCGCGCTCACGCTGGCCCCACCTCCTCACCTGGCTGCCAGCCCTGGCGCTGCTCGCGGTCTACCCCGTCTGCTGGTGGCGGCCGGTCCCCCTGTTCCTCCCGCTGCAAGAGGCCGACAGCCTCGTCCTCGGCGGCTACATCGTGGCCGCCCTCCTGCGCGCCGCGTCCCTCGTGCGCCGGCCCGCTCCGCCCCACGAGCGCCCGCAAGCGCACCGGCTGGTAGCCGCGGGCCTGCTGGCCGGGTTCCTGCCCTTTGTCCTTTTCACCCTCCTGCCCTCGGTGGTCCTCAACCGGGCCATGGCGCCCGCGCAACTGAGCATCCTGAGCCTGGCCCTGCTGCCCCTATGCCTCGGCGTGGCGGTGGTGCGCGCGGATTTCCTGGACGTCGCGGCCCTGATACGCCGCCGGACCCTGCACGTCATGGTGTGGGTCATCCTCCTGGCCGGCGTGGCGATGACGGCCGGGTGGCTGGCGGACATCGGTCCCACGCGCTGGCGCCTTCCGTCGTCCATGGTCGTGGCGGGCGCGGCCGTCCTGGCGGCGCTTGTCGCCGCGGCGCTGCGGCCACGGCTGACGCGCGACGCGGAGCGCCTGGTGTTGCATGACGTCTACGACCCGGACGAGGTGCTGCGCCGGGTGCGCGCCGAGCTTGCCAATGCCGCGCCGGCGGCGATAGGCGCGCCGGTGGTGACGCGGCTGGTCATGGCCCTCGATCTGACCGACGCGCTGCTACTCGCACCGGGCGACGGCGAGCGCTGGGCGTACGCGCATCCCCACACGGTCGAGCCGGTCGCCACGTCCTGTGCAGCGGTCGAGCGTGGTCGCCGCTTCTTCGCCGATCCCCCGCCCCGCGCGCCGTTCGTCGAGAAGATCGCGGGGCGACCGGTCTACGTCCTACCCCTGTGGGATGACGCGGACCTGCTGGCCGTGCTCTGTCTGGGGCCGAAGCGGAGCGATGACGCCTACAGCGCGCAGGATCAGCCCCTGCTGAGCCTCCTTGCGCCGCACCTGACCCTCGTCTTCGCCCATCGCCGCTTGCATAGGCAAGTGGACGAGCAAGCCCGCGCCACCACATCGCCCGTGGCGCGGCGGCAACCAGACAAGAGCGCGGGCAACCCGACGACGCACCTCACACCGCACCAGATAACGGCCTTGCGCTACCTGGCCGAGGGGCTGACCGACAAGGAGATCGCCCGACGCATGGGCATTGCCCAAAAGACCGCGAGCAAGCATATCGAGAACGTCTATACGACGCTGGGCGCGCATAGCCGCGTGGAGGCGGTGAACCTCGCGCGCCGGGAGCGTCTGCTGCCACCGGACGATGGCGGTTGACCCATGTCCTCGCCGCAGAACGCCGAGAGGGGGTCTCGTGATTCGGCCGCGTCTGCTCACGGGCTGGCGTCGGGGAACAGCGCGTCGGGGCTTGCGCCAGGGTGCAGGGCGGGGGAGCAGGCGCCGGGGTGGCGCCCGGAGAGGAGGAGGATGGTGAGCCGGTACGTGCGCGGACCAGAGGCGACGACGTGGGGAGCAGGCGCGGGCTAGAGGTGCGGCATCAGGCTTGCCACTGTCGCGTTGGCCTGTATGTATGGAAAGCGCACAGGTTGGGCTATCACCACGTCTGATCCAGTTGATCAGCACGTCTTCCACTTGACGGCCTGTGCGGCGCAGTTTCTCTAGCATGGTGAGCCACATCGTCGGACAAGTGGGGCATTACGGTTTCAGACATCGTATCACCCTTCCTATATGTCTGTCGGTTATGTTGCCCATCTGCTCCACAGCCAGCGCGTCTTGCTGCTCACGCGATGCGGCGATAGGCGTGATGGCGTCCCACCGGTCCCTAGCCCAATATTATCTCGCATGAGGACAAGCGCGACGAACTATACGTTCTTGTGGTGCGCATGAGTGGGAGCTACGGCGTGATCGTGAACCGGACTGAGCCGACCGGACGGTCATTGACGCTCACGTCACAGTGGTAGCGTCCCACTGTGGAGATGATGAAGTACGTGTAGGAGAACTGCCCAGCTACCCTGTTTGCAGGGAAGCTAAATACAGGTGGTAGCGACCCTTGCGTCCATTGGAACAGGAGCATGGCATGGATCGGGAACGGGCGGAGCGCGCTGTTACGGACCAGGCAAAAGATCCGCCGGTTCTGCCCATGGAGCGCGAAGACTGTTGCGGCCCCTGTGCCACGCGACGAAAGCGAGACGAAGACCGTTGGGGAGATTCGTTGCTGGCGGACGGCCGCAACCACACTCTTGCCTGACAATCTATCGGCAAGCTGATATGCGCTGTGCGGGCGCACCTTGGCATCCCCTGTTCGTAGGGTCGGCCAGGCAATCACCACCGCCGTCAGCGTGGCCCAAGTTGCGATGAAAAGGTGGATACGCCGACGATGCATTTGCATGTACTCGTTCCTCCTGCCGATTGTGAGCGTACACGCACAGGATTACGGCGTCACAGTGAACTCGGTTGATGCGAAAGGCTGTCCATTAATTGCTGCGTCGCAGCGATACTTACCGGCAGAGATCGCATTGATGAAAGCCCCAGAGTACTGTTCAGTTAAATCTACAGCCGCGTGCTGGAAATAAGGGGGAGGCTGATCTTTGGTCCAGGTAAGGAGGACAAAAGGTTGGCCCGGTGGGAGAGCACTCTTGCGCACGAGACAGTAAATCTGCTGGGTACCACCTCCCAGAGAAAATGTCTTCGATGGGTTGGTCCCGAGGATTGAGAGGGACGCGATGACCTTCGGCGGCGCTTTAGGGGTGGGCGTTGGCGCGGGAGTGTCCGTGGGCGGGACGACGGTGGGACTGGGGATGGGGGTCGGGGCGTGCGTCCCACCGCGCGGGGTCGCGGTGGCTGTGCCAAAGGCGCCCGGCTGCTCGACGACCGATTGCGGGGTGGGCGCGGCCCGGGCCGCCTGGTCGGAACCGGTCAGCGCGTTGAGCAGGTGCGACCCGCCCCACAGGAACGTGCCCAGCAGGCCGAAGACGACCACGAGGTTGATGAGGGTGCGAAATTGTCCTTGTGCCATGTTGAGCAGCGTACGGGGCAAGGAGCCAAAAGTCAAGACCGGTGTGCCTGGTGTGCGACCCGCTCACGCAGGGCAGCGGGGACACGCGTGACGCTCATGCGTCGGCTGGTCGCAGAAGGGTGGAAATGTCTTTCCCGCGTTCTTTGAGTTGGGCCAGTGCTTCCGCGCGCACCAACATGGCACGTTCATAGTGATGGAGCAATGCCTCGGCCATCCGGTCTTCTTCCCCATCAAGCCCCTCGCGCTGGCGTTTGTGGTTCAACTCCTCCAGATGGGCCGCCGCCGCGGGCGAGAGGTGGCTCGTGCGCGCGACCTCCCATAAATCGGCATCGGATAAGGCGTCGAGGGGCGCAAGCGCGGCGGCAACGTCGGCAGGTAGGGCAACGTCGGGAGGTACTGCCTCCGCCAACGCGTCGACCAGAACCTCCTCCACGCTGCGCTCCATGTGCCGCGCCCGCTCTTGAAGCCGTGCATACAGCTCAAGCGGCACGCGCACGGTCACCGATTCAACGGTCATAGTTCCCACACCCTTGTCTTCGGCCTACCGGAGTAGCAATAGCAACTCGTTCGGCTGTTGAGATGGCCTATCATGTCCATTCTAACATCCAGCATTGTCAGCAGCGGCGGGCGGTTCAGGAAGGGGCTGTCGGCAAGAGGACGCGGCACAAACGTGCCGTTGCCCTTCTTGCCGCTGCCCAGCGCTGGGCGTATGCGAGACAACCCTACCGCATTGCCCATTGTCTGGGCTAAGGATCCGTGAAAAGTCGTCATGCCCCGCCCTGAGAGTGCGGGTAGCCCGTCCGCTTCTGGCGCGCCGCCCTGCGTGGACGCAGGTTACGCTCCTCCCAGAGCGGCGCACGAGGCGGGCCGCCCGCGCTCCCGGTACGAGGCGGGCGGCCCGCCCGCGCTCCCAGTAGGGCGCCGTACAACGCACAGACCTAGCTCCACGACATCCAGGCAAGCGAGGATGCACAGGCCCTGTTGTTTGGGCGTATGCGCTACGCCCTCTACTGCGCTGCCGCTGCCGTGGCGCCAAAGGCGGCCTGGCGCAGGGCGTCGGCCATGTCGACGCGCTCCCAGGGCAGGTCAAGATCGGGGCGGCCGAAGTGGCCGTACGAGGCCGTCTGGCGGTAGATGGGGCGGCGCAGGTCGAAGCGGTGAATGATCGCCGCGGGGCGCAGGTCGAAGTGCTCGCGGATCAGGTGCTCGATCTGCGACTCGGGGAGTTGGGCCGTGCCGAAGGTCTCGACGTGGATGGCCAGCGGCCGCGCCACGCCGATGGCGTAGGCAATCTGCACCTCGAAGCGCTCGGCCAGCCCGGCCGCGACCACGTTCTTGGCCACGTGGCGCGCGGCATAGGCGCCCGAGCGGTCCACCTTGGTCGGGTCTTTGCCCGAGAACGCGCCGCCGCCGTGGCGGGCCATGCCGCCGTAGGTATCGACGATGATCTTGCGCCCGGTCAGGCCCGAGTCGCCCATGGGGCCGCCGACCACGAAGCGGCCGGTCGGGTTGACGTAGACCTTCGTATCCGCGTCGAGCAGTTCGGCCGGCACGTAGCGATCGATGATGTCGTGGCGCACGTCGCGGGCGATGCGGCTCTGCTCGATCTCCGGCGCGTGCTGCGTCGAGACCACGATGGTGGCCACGCGCACGGGCTTGCCCCTTTGATACTCCACCGTCACCTGGCTCTTGCCGTCGGGACGCAGGTAGGGCAAGCTGCCGTCCTTGCGCGCGTGGGCCAGACCGTGGGTCAAGGCGTGGGCCAGCGAGATCGGCAAGGGCATCAGCTCGGGCGTCTCGGTGCAGGCGTAGCCGAAGACCATGCCCTGGTCGCCCGCGCCGGTGGCCTCAATCATCTCGTCGCTCATCTCGCCGCTGCGTGCTTCCAGGGCGCGGTCGACGCCCAGGGCGATGTCGGGCGACTGCTTGTGGACGGCGGCCATCACGCCGCAGGTGTCGGCGTCGAAGCCGTACTCGGCCTTGGTATAGCCGATGCTGGCCAGGGTGCCGCGCACGATCTCGGGGATCTCCACGTAGCCCTCCGTGGTGATCTCGCCCTGCACCAGTACCAGGCCGGTCGTGGTCGCCACCTCGCAAGCCACGCGGCTGCGCGGATCAAGCGTCAGCAACGCATCGAGTACCGCGTCGCTGATCTGGTCGCACACCTTATCAGGGTGCCCCTCGGTCACCGACTCGCTCGTGAACAGGGTACGCTCACTACGAGCAAAGTTTGTCTCTTGCATCTCCTCTGTTTTTCTCCTTTCACATCTGGCCTGCGACTAAAGTCGCATGGCAGGGACGATGACTAAAGTCACTACCTCCCGATACGATCACGGCATCGACGAGGCACTTCAGTGCCCGTATCCTACCATGCGACTTGGGTCAGCAGGCCATCGTGCTACGTTCCCGACTCCCAGGAGCCCAGGTACTTCTCCTGTTCGGGGGTCAGGATGTCGATGGTGATCCCCATCGAGTGCAGCTTGAGCCGCGCCACTTCCTGGTCGATGTCGGTGGGCACGACGTAGACCTTGGGCTCCAGCTCGGCGTGGTGGCGCACCACGTGCTCGACGGAGAGCGATTGGTCGGCGAAGCTCATGTCCATCACCGAGGCGGGGTGCCCCTCGGCCGCGCTCAGATTGACCAGGCGCCCCTCGGCCAGCAGGTAGACGCGGCGGCCGTTGTCCAGCGCGTATTGCTGCACGAACGGGCGCATCGTTTGCACGTCGCCGCCCAGCGCGTCGATGTTGATCTCGTCGTTGAAGTGGCCCGAGTTGGCCAGGATTACGCCGTCCTTAAAGCGCATGATGTGCTGGCGGTCGACCACGTGGTAGTTGCCGGTGACCGTCACCACCACGTCGGCGATGGGGGCGGCTTCTTCCAGGGTCATGACGCGGTAGCCGTCCATCACGGCCTCGATGGCGCGCGTAGGGTTGACCTCGGTCACGATCACGTTGGCGCCCAGTCCGCGCGCCCGCGAGGCCACGCCGCGGCCGCACCAGCCGTAGCCGACGACGACGAGGTTGCGGCCGGCCAGCAGGTAGTTGGTGGAGCGCATGATGGCGTCCATGGTGCTCTGGCCTGTGCCGTAGCGGTTGTCGAAGAGGTGCTTGGTGTCGGCCTCGTTGACGGCGATGATGGGGAAGCGCAGCACGCCGTCGCGCTCCATGGCGCGCAGGCGGATCACGCCGGTGGTGGTCTCTTCGGTCCCGCCGATGATGCCGGGGATGAGGTCGGTGCGCTCCTTATGGATGGCCGAGACAAGGTCGCAGCCGTCGTCCATGGTAATCGTCGGGCGCGTGTCGAGCGTGGCGTGGATGTGCTGGTAGTAGGTCGTCTCGTCCTCGCCCTTGATGGCGTAGGTGGGGATGCCATACTCTTTGACCAGCGCGGCGGCGGCCTCGTCCTGTGTGGAGAGCGGATTGGAGGCGCACAGGGTCACCTCGGCGCCGCCCGCCTTGAGCGTGCGCACCAGGTTGGCGGTCTCGGTGGTGACGTGGAGGCAGGCGGCGATGCGGGCGCCGGTCAGGGGCTTCTCCTGCTCGAAGCGCTCGCGGATCAGGCGCAAGACGGGCATCTGGGCCTCGGCCCACTCGATGCGCTGCTTGCCGGCGGCGGCGAGGGCCTCGTCCTTGACGTCATAGCCCTTCTTATCGGCAACGGTCATCTGTTCATCCTTTGTATGTAGTCTGTATGGTCTGTGTATTCCGTGTAAGGTGTGCGCCGGCCACAGCTTGGCGCGGATACCCCGCCGTCGCCTGCGACTAACGTCGCATGGCAAACGACTGACACTAAAGTGTCTCGGGAAGGATCAGGGTACGCGAACCTGACGGCGCCGACGCGGCTAGCGCAACCGGGGGGAGTGCATCATCGCTGGATCAGGGCGGAAAAGAGCCACAATCCGAGCCCCTGACCAGGAATGCGGCGCCGGAGGCGTACCATGCCGGTACAGGCGCGTGGCGGTACGTAGCGGGGAAGTAGGCATCGACCCTACGTCCTACGACCGGCTTTGCGCTGACCGCACGGGCCCGGCGATAAGAGATAGAGAGACGGGTGGACGCGCCCTCACGCGTCGTCACGTCGGATGACAACTACTTACCAGACTACCGCACCAGGACAGGAATGGCAATAGCCAGGAGCCTACCGGGTGTACCCCAGAATTGTGATGGTGGATGCGCGAGGGCCTGCGACTGAAGTCGCATGGCACACCACGGACACTGAAGTGTCTCCAGATCCGCCATCCGCGCGACTTTAGTCGCCGTCGTTTGCCATGCGACTTCAGTCGCAGGCCGCGTCTCACAATTTTGGGGTACACCCGAGCCTACCGCCGCGCGTACTTCTCGAAGATGATGCCCAGGCGCTCCACGGCCTCGGGGTTGATGGCGTCGGGCGCGGTCTGGATGGCGTGGGCCAGCGCGTTTGTGATGTCGTCGTCCGGCGGCGTGGCCGGGATGGTGGGGACGATCTCCAGCAACGAGCGGCGCACCGTGGCGATGTTCCGGGCCACGTTGGCGACCACCAGATCGGCGCTGACGGCCTCCTCGCTCTCGTGCCAGCAGTCGTAGTCGGTCGACTGCGCGATCATGGCATAGTGCATCTCGGCCTCGCGGGCCAGCCTGGCCTCGGGCAGGGCGGTCATGCCGATGACGGAGACGCCCCAACTGCGATAGAGCAATGACTCGGCCTTGCTGGAGAACTGCGGCCCCTCGATGCAGACATAGGTACCGCCGCGATGCACTGTAGCGCCGGCGCGCTCGGCGGCGTCGGCCAGCAGGCTGGAGAGCAAGGGCGAGAAGGGTTGGGCCAGCGACACGTGGCCGACGAGCCCGCCGCCGAAGAAGGTACCCACGCGGCCGACGGTGCGGTCGATCAGTTGGTCGGGGATGACCATGTGCAGCGGCTCGATCTCCTCGCGCATCGAGCCGACGGCGCTGGCGGCGATCAGCCACTGCACGCCGAGGCTCTTGAGCGCATAGATGTTGGCGCGCACGGGAATCTCCGAGGGCAGCAGGCGGTGGCCGCGGCCGTGGCGCGGCAGGAAAGCCACGCGCGTACCATGCAGCGTCCCGATGGTGATGGCGTCGGAGGGTTCGCCGAACGGCGTCGAGACGCGCCGCTCCTCCACGTCGGTCAACTCGTCCATGGCGTAGAGCCCGCTCCCGCCCAGCACGCCGATCGTCACCCGCTCTGTCCCTGTCGCGTCAGCCATATCTCCGTCTTCTCCTCTATCTTCTGTCGATCAATTGTCGTCGTCGTCCGTGCCCTGGACCATTGGTCCCGTTGCGCTGTCCGCGTCAATGTCCTCACATGGGCACGCCGCGCGGATACCCCTGTACTATACGCCAACGATTCGCCGCGTTGCGCTGGCCCGTCGGGTCTTCAAGTGAGCCGAATCCACCCGTCCCCGTCGGTTGGCGAAAACAAGAGCTAACCGATAACCAGGTATACTGCACCGTACCAACGACTAATGACTGATGACTAATAACTGCCCATGACCGATCCATTCGCCATCTTCCGAGTTGAGTGCGACGCGCTGATCCGGTCGCGCGTCCGCGAACCTGCCGGCTACGTCTTTGAGGTCCCGCCGAAAAGGGACATGGGCCAGTTGGGCTGCAACGTGGCCTTCCAGCTGACGCGGTTGCGCAAGAACCACCCGCCCAACATCGCCAGGGACATCGTCGCCGGCATGGACCGCACGCTGTTCCGCCTGGTGCGCGACGTGCGGGTGGCCGACCCCGGCTTCATCAACTTCTACCTCGACGAGCGCGCCTACGCCCGCCTCGTCCTCGACGCCATCACGGCCGACGGCGCCCTCTATGGCAGCGGCGAACCGGACGACGAGCGCCGCGTGCTGATCGAACAGCCGGAGATTAGTCGCACTGGACCCTGGCGCCTCGACCACGCCCGCGGCGCCGTGCTGGGCGATACCCTGGCCCGCCTGTTCCGCTTCGCCGGGCATGCCGTCGACGTGCATGCCTCCATCGACGACACCGGTGGATACGACGACGACCGCGCATCGCTGCTGGCCTGCGTCCACGCCCAACTCGACACGGCCTGGCGGCTCGGTATCTCCTACGACCTGCTGGTCTGGGAAGGGGACATCGTGCGCTCCGGCCTGCTCGGGGAGGCGCTGAGCCGCGTGAGGGAGTCTCGCTTCGTCCACGTGGTCCAGGACGGTGACAAGAAGGGCTGCCTCGTCGTCGATCTGGGCAACAGGCTGCGCCGCCTGATCCCTCCGCCACGCGACGAGGATGACGGGATGGAAGGGGACGGCCCGCATCCGTCCGGGATGGCGCTGGTCCGCTCCGACGGACGGCCCACGGACCTCGGGAGGGGCCTTGCCCACAGGTTCTGGGCATACGGCTTGTCGCCCGGCGACCCGCGCTACGCCGTGGACACGGTGCGGCCCGACGGCCGCACGCTCTGGACCACCGCGCCCGACGGCGGTCCGCGCCCGCGCGTCGCGGCCACCGCGGCCATCGACGTCATCGGCGTACATCAAACCTATGCGCGGCAGGTCGTCGACGCCGTGCTCCAGCGCATCGGCCACGGCGACCTCACCGCTCGCCACCTCGTGTACGGCCCCGTGTCGGCGCCGCGCACCGGCGAGGATGTCCCCGGCGGTCAGGCCGAGGATAGTGTTCCCGTCAATGATGTGCTCGACCGGGCCATCGGATTCGCCTTGCGGCGTGCGCGCGAGATGCAGGAGGACGTCCTGGACGACGGTGAGCTGAGGCCGGCGGCCGAACGGATTGCCGTGGCCGCGCTGCGCTACGCCATGATCCGCTCTGACCCTCTCACCGACATCGTGCTCAACCCGGCGGAGATGGTGGAGTTGGAGGGTGACACCGGCGGGCGCCTGCTCCACGCCTACGCGCGCGGCGGCGCCATCCTGCGCCGGGCAGTAGACAGTGGCCTGACCCCCGAGGCCTGGCGCGATTATGATCCGGGCGCGCTGACGGAGCGAGCCGAGACCGACTTGATCGGGGCGCTGGGCCGGCTCCCCGATGTGGTGCGCCTGACCGGGGAGACGCTGGCCGTCAACCTGCTGGCCGCGTACGCCCACGAGGTTGCCGCCGCTTTCGGCCAGTTCGACGACCGCTGCCCCACCCTCGCCGCCGCCCCGCCCCTACCCGATCCGTTGTTGCACGCCCGGCTTGGCCTCGTCGCGGCCGCCGTGCAGGTTATGCGCAACCTCTACGGCATCCTGGGATTGGAGCCCGTCGAACGATGATGTCTACCCAACCATTGTCCCTCATCCTGGCCTCCGCCTCGCCGCGCCGCCGCGAGATCCTGGGCCGGCTGGGCGTCCCCTTCGCCGTCGAGCCCAGCGATGTCGACGAGACGCCGCGCTCACAGGAGGGACCCGAGGACCTGGCGAGTCGCCTGGCCCTGGCCAAGGCGCGGGAGGTTGCCGCCCGTCACACCGCCGGCCTCGTCATCGGCGCCGACACCGTCGTCGCGCGCGATGGCCGCCTCTTCGGCAAGCCACGCGACGCGGACGACGCGGCGGGGATGCTGCGCCTGCTGCGCGGAGGCCCGCACCTGGTCGTGACCGGCCTCGCCGTGGTGCACGCCTCCGATGGCGCCACGCGCACGGGGGCCGTCCCCGCCACGGTCACCATGCGGCCGTATAGCGACGACGAGATCGCCGCCTACGTGGCCACCGGCGAGCCGCTGGACAAAGCCGGCGCCTACGGCGCCCAGGGCGAGGGCAGTCGCCTCATCGAGCGCGTCGACGGCCCCTACCTCACCGTCGTCGGCCTGCCCCTGGACGAACTCCTGCCTCTCCTCCACGACCTTGGTTTCTCCACTCCCGCGTGAGCTATCCGATCCGACCATTCTTTGCACGGTCATGGTCACGATGGATGCAAGTCGTATAACTGGACAAAATTCGATCGCGCTACTATTACAACGTGACGGTACCCTGCGACGTCAGTCGCAGGCTGGTCCTGGCGTTGTAGCACTAATCGGAGGTGAAGAGACACATGATGCCCGAGAAAGAGGACCAGCTACGCGAGGAGCTGGCGCGCCAGCCCTACCCCATCCTGTTTGCGACGGTGAGCGGAGCGCACCTCTATGGCTTCCCCTCGCCGGACTCGGACGTCGACCTGCGCGGGGTCCATCTCCTGCCGCTGCGCGACGTGGTCGGGCTGGGGACGGGGCGCGAGACGATCGAGGGGAACAGGGTACATGACGGGCGCGAGATTGACCTCGTGACCTACGATCTGAAGCGGTTTTGCGAGTTGCTGCTGAAAAAGAACGGCGCGCCGCTGGAACAGGTCTATTCGCCGCTGGTCGTCGCGACCTCGCCCATGCACGGCGAGCTGAGGGCGCTGGCTCAGGGTTGCATCACGCGCCACCACAGCCACCACTACGCTGGCTTTGCCGAGACGCAGTGGCGTCTGCTCCTCAAGGAGAGCCCGCGCCGGGTCAAGCCGCTGCTCTACGTGATCCGCGTGCTGCTGACGGGACAATACCTGATGCACAGCGGCGAGGTCGAGGCCAACCTGGGACAGCTCAATGAGCTCTACCAGCTACCCTACGTGCCCGACCTGATCGCGCGCAAGCTGGCCGGCCCGGAGCGGGCGGTACTGGACGACGCCGACCTGCCGTTCTACCAGGCCGAGTACGAGCGCCTCTCCGCCGCGCTGGAAGAGGCCCACCAAGCCAGTACGCTACCCGAGGGGCCGAGCCAGGCGACCAAGAAGGCGCTCAACGACCTGTTGGTGCGCGTCCGGTTACAATAGCGTCAGGCGGCGTCAGCGGACGAGGCCCAGGCGGATGGCCTTGACGGCGGCCTGGGTACGATCCGAAACCTGCAGCTTGCAGATGATGTTCTGCACGTGCTTCTTGGCGGTGTCCTCGGTGATGTAGAGGCGCGCGCCGATGTCCCTGTTGGTCATGCCCTCGACGAGGAGCTTGAGCACCTCGGCCTCGCGCGCGCTGAGCGCATCGAAGCTCGCATCCGCGCCCCAGGGCTTGCCGCGGAAGTCGAGCGAGGCGCTACCGGCGCCCTCGACGGCGCCGGCCAGCGCCTTTTGCAGCATGGTCGTCTTGATCAGCAAGCCGCCCTGGTTGACCTCGCGGATGGTGCGCCCGATCTCATCGCGCCCCGCGTTCTTCAGCAGATATCCCGACGCGCCGGCCTTGACCGCCGCGATCACGTACTGGTCGTTGTCGTAGAGCGTGAGCACGACCACCGCCGTGTGCGGCAGACGCTCCTTGATGCGGCGCGTCGCGGTCAGGCCGTCCATCACCGGCATGTGCAGGTCGATCAGCACGACCTGAGGCATGAGCTCGACCACTTTGTTCAGGGCGTCCTCGCCGTTCTCGGCCTCGCCCACGATGTCGAGGTAGGGGTCCGTCTCCAACATCGAGCGCAAGCCCTGGCGGACGACGGGGTGATCGTCCACCAGCAACACACTGATCGTTTCCATATGACAGGTCTCCTCCGCCGGGCGCCCGCTCAGCCCCCCGCGAGGCTGGTGCTATCTCAGTCGGGTTTGTTCCATTCGCGGGGCCTGTGACCGCGGTCGCATGGTAGATTGTCATGTCCCTGCGGGACGCCCCACGGATGAAAATCTTCGATTTGCACAGCAGACCACCGCGCTGGCCTCCGACCGGCCGCGGCCGGCTGGACCGGGACCAGTCGCAACCGGTCGGGGGCCAGTCCGTAAAGCGAAGCTGGTCGGGGGCCAGTCAGCCATGGGCCGACTGCGGTTGGTTGAACTGCAATGTAAGCTCCTTCATCATGCGCCAGGACAGAGGTGGTCGCAACGGCCTATCCGGGGGATAGCAGGCCGCTGTACGCCTCTCCATTCCATCGCAGCGTCGGGTGCGCTACGCTATGGATATGTCACCTCTACAACCTGACCCAGCGGAGCCTGACCGTGGACAATCTAACCCAGCGGAGTCTGACACGGCATATCCGGGTACCGCACATCCGGGTACCGCACATCCTGACCGCGCGCAGGTCGCATCTAAACGGCGCGGCGCGGATGTGATCCGCCTGCGCGGCATGCGCTTCTACGGCTACCACGGGGCGCTGGCGGCGGAGCGCGAGCTGGGCCAGCGCTTCGAGGTCGACGTGGAGCTGGCGCTCGACCTGCGACCGGCCGGTCAGAGCGACGACCTGGCGCGCACCGTCAACTACGCCGCGGTCTACGACGACGTGCGCCGGGTGGTGGAGGGGCCGCCGTGCCGGCTGATCGAGGCGCTGGCCGAGCGCATCGCCGCGCACGTCCTGGCGGACTACCCGCCGGTCCTGGCCGTCGCGGTTCGCGTGCGCAAGCCCGCAGCCCCGGTGGCGGGTATCCTGGAGACAGTCGAGGTGGAGATAGAGAGGAGCAGAACATCATGATGGAGGCGGTGAGGATGGGGATGCCCGTACACGGCAGCGATGGGGTGGCCGGCCGCGTCGACGACGTGTTGGCCCATAAGGAGACCGGCCAGCCGGCCTATCTGGTGGTGAGCACGGCCGGTCTATTCGGCAACGACGTGGCGCTGCCGTTCGAGCAGGTCCGCAGCGTCGACGACGCGGGGGTGTGGCTGGAGCTGACGCGCGACGAGATCAAGCATGCTACGCCCTACTCGCCCGAGAGGCACGGCGCGGCGGCCGGGCTGGTCAGCCAGGCCGCCGGCCGCTATGGGGAGGACTAGACGATGCCCATGCCGCCAACGCCCACGACACCGCCGACACCCACGCCGTACACCCGCCGCGATGGCCGCGCGGCGGGCCAATTGCGGCCCGTGCGCATCACCCCCGGCTTCTTCGCCTATGCCGAGGGCTCCGTTCTGATCGAAGCAGGCAACACGCGAGTGGCCTGCGCCGTCTCGGTCGAGGACCGCGTGCCGCCCTTCCTGCTCGGCAAGGGGCAGGGCTGGATCACCGCCGAGTATGCCATGCTGCCGCGCGCCACCAACCAGCGCACCCAGCGGGAGTCGACGCGCGGCCATCCGGGCGGGCGCACCCACGAGATCCAGCGCCTGATCGGCCGCTCTCTCCGGCCCGTGGTCGACCTCAAGCGGCTGGGTGAGCGCACGCTGACCGTGGACTGCGACGTGCTGCAGGCCGACGGCGGGACGCGCACCGCCGCCATCACCGGCGCCTGCGCGGCCGTGATGATCGCGCTCAACCGGCTGGTCGCCGACGGCAAGCTCAAGCACAACCCGCTGCGCCGGCGCGTGGCCGCCATCAGCGTGGGCATCGTGAACGGGACCCCGCTGCTCGACCTGGCCTACGACGAGGATTCGCGCGCCGAGGTCGACGCCAACGTGGTGATGACCGACAGCGGCGAGTTTATCGAGGTGCAGGGCACGGCCGAGGGCCAGCCCTTCGCGCGCGGGCGCCTGGACGCCCTGCTTGACCTGGCCACGGACGGCATCGCCGAGCTGCTCGCGCTGCAGGATCAGGCAGTGCGCGACGCGCGCTGAGCACGGCCGAGCCGGATACGACGATGTCAGAGACGATGCTATACTGCCTACGAGCGTCAGCATGGCGTGGCGATGCGCGCAGCGGTTAGAGAGGGTGGATGGACGGACAGGGCGTCGAGCTAGGCCGGCCGGCTGGCCGCATCAAGGTATCCCCCTCGGCGATCGCCGGCGTCGTCAGCGGCGCCGTCTTGCAGTGCTACGGCGTCGTGGGCATCGCGGGGCGCCGCATCAGGGGAGGGCGCGCCGAGATGCTGAGCGAGGACCGCTACGAGCAGGGCATCGCCGTGGCGATGGAGGGCGAGACGGTCAGCGTCGACGTCTACGTGGTCGTCGAGTACGGCACCCGCATCTCCGAGGTCGCGCACAACATCATCAACACCGTGGGCGCCGCCGTCCGCCGCACGCTTGGCCCGGTCCCCGTCCGCGTCAACGTCAACGTGCAGGGGCTGCGTATTAGTACATAGCCATTAGCCATTAGCCATTAGCCGTTAGCTCGGCTTTGATGGTTGGCCCGCTGGTCGTTGGCAAGGGATGTGCAGTACATGGGCTGGGAGCCTGTCGTGACTGAGTACGGCGCGGCTATCGAGGCAAGCGACTGACAGAAACGCGTTGGCTTAACAGTTGGCTAATGGCTAACGGCTAATGACTGGAGAAGACGATGGTGAGGACCGGCAACGCGATCACGGTCTGCTCTCTCTCTCGACGGCACTCTAGACGTTGCGGCGGAGGCGCGTTGGAAGCGCGGCAACGGATGCCAGTGCGGAATCAGAGGGCAACGTTTGATGTGATGCGTTTCACACCCGACCGGCTGCGCTTGGCGGACTGGCCTCCGACCGGCTGTGCCGGTCCCGATCCAGCCGAGCCGCGGCCGGTCCCGGTCCAGCCGAGCAGTGGCAGGCCCGGCGATCATCAAACAAACCTGTTTGAGACAGCACTGGCCCCACGGCGCGTGGGACGTGCGGGATGGCGGCGGTGAGCGAGCAGGTCTGCGATGGGCGGCGGCTGCTCGCGGCGCTCGACGCCGCCGCTGCGTGGCTGGACGCCCATCGGGCCGCCGTCGACGCGCTCAACGTCTTCCCCGTCCCGGATGGCGATACCGGCGGCAACATGAGCCAGACGCTCAGCGCCGCCGCCCGCGAGGCCCACGCCTCGCCTGCGCACGAGGCCGGCGTTATCGCCGAGCGCGCGGCCTACGGAGCGTTGATGGGCGCTCGCGGCAACTCCGGCGTGATCCTGTCGCAACTCTTGCGCGGCTTCGCCCGCGCCCTGCAAGGCCGCCGCGCGCTGGGACCGCACGAGTTGGCCGCGGCCCTGTCCGCGGCGGCCGAAACGGCGGGCCGCGCGGTGATGAAACCGGTTGAGGGCACCATCCTGACGGTCGCGAACGACGCCGCCCGCGTGGCCACGGAAACGGCCGGCGCCGGCGCCGGCCTGCTCGCGGTGCTCGACGCGGCGCTGGCCGAGGCGCGCGCCGCCGTGGCCCGCACGCCCGACCAGCTCCCCATCCTCAAGCAGGCCGGCGTGGTCGACGCCGGGGCGCAAGGCTACGCCCTGGTGCTGGAAGGCGCGTCGCGCTACCTGCACGGCCGCTCGGTGCGGCCCGAGGGCGCGGGTCGCTCCGATGGGTCCACCGCGTCCGCGCCGACCACAACGGCCGCGACGCAACCGACGCGGGTGGCCCACGTGGCGCACGGCGATGACTACGGGTACTGCACCGAGTTCGTCGTGGTCGGCCCGCGCCTCGACCCGCTGCGTATGCGCGCCGACATCGCCGCGCTGGGCAACTCGCTGATCGTGGTGGGCGAGGAGGGCATCGTGCGCGTCCACGTCCACACCGAGGACCCCGGCTGCGTGCTGTCCTACGCCGGCGCACAGGGCCAATTGCACCGCATCAAGATCGACAATATGCAGGCCCAGCACGACCGCTTCGTCGGGCATACCGAGACGGACGCGGAGCCGGCGCGGGAGGCGGAAGTTTCCGGCGAACCCGAGCGCGCCGCGTCGGTCGCGTCGGTCTCGCCGGCCGCGCCGACACCGACCACAGGGACGACGAGCGGTCAGGTCGGCGTGGTGGTGGTGGCGCCGGGCGCCGGGCTGGGCGACGTGTTCCGCTCGCTGGGCGCGGATGTCGTGGTACACGGTGGTCAGACCATGAATCCCAGTACGGCGGAGTTGCTCGCGGCGATCGACGTGCTGCCCCAGGACGAGGTGCTGCTGTTGCCCAACAACAGCAACGTGCTGCTGACGGCCGGCCAGGCGCGCGACCTGTCGCGCAAGACGGTGCGGCTCGTCCCGGCGCGCACCGTGCCGCAGGGCATCGCCGCGCTGATCGCCTACTCGGCCGGGGCCGGCCTGGAGCCTAACGCCACGGCCATGGAGGAGGCCACGACCGCGGTCCGCACGGGCGAGGTGACGGTGGCGGTGCGCGACGCCCAGTTGGACGGGCTGACCGTGCATAGCGGCGAGGCGCTGGGGCTGCTCGACGACGAGGCGGTCATGGTCGGGCCGACGTGCGACGGCGTGGCGCTGGACCTGATGGCGCGCATGGGCGCGGGGGCGGGCGCCTTGCTCACGGTCTACTACGGCCGCGAGGTTACGGCCGAGGCGGCCCAGGATCTGGCCGCGCGGGCGCGCCAGCGCTACGAGGGCCTCGAGGTCGAAGTCGTCGATGGCGGCCAGCCGCACTATCCCTACATCCTCTCGCTGGAGACCGAGCTATGATCAAGGTCGTGACCGATAGCTCGGTCGACCTCCCGGAGGACATCGCGCGCGAGCTGGACATCACCATCGTGCCCCTCACCATCCACTTCGGCGACCGCACCTACCTCGACCGGCGGGACATCGACCCTGCGACGTTCTATCGCATGCTGGCCGCCGAGCACGTCCACCCGCGCACGGCGCAACCATCAACCGGGTTGTTCGAGGAGGCGTTCAGAAGACTGGCGTCCGCGGGCCACGAGATCCTGGTCATCACCATCGGCGCCACGTTCAGCGGCACCCTGAACGGCGCCGCGCTGGCCGCGCAAGGGGTCCCCGACGCGCGCGTTACGCTGATCGACAGCGGCACGGTCAGCATGGCGATGGGTAGTATGGTCATCCGCGCCGCTCGGCTGGGTCGCGAAGGCCACGACATGGCCGCCATCGAGGCCGCGGTGCGCGACATGATGCCGCGCCTGCGCCTGTGCTTGCTGGCGGACACGCTGACCTACCTGCAACGCGGCGGGCGCATCGGCCGCGCCCAGGCCATGGCCGGCTCGCTGCTCAACATCAAGCCGATCCTCACGCTCAGCGGGGGCGAGGTCACGCCGCTGGCGCGCGTGCGTTCGCGGGCCAAGGGGCTGCATGAGATGGTCGAGTTCCTGCGCGCCGGCGCGCCGCTGGAGGAGGTCTACGTGATGCACACCGCGGCGCCTCAGTTGGGCGACGAGCTTGCCGGCATGCTGCAACCGGTCTTTGGCCAGACGCCGCCGGTGCTACCCCTGGGTCCCGTCGTCGGCGTCCACCTTGGTCCGGGTTCGGCGGGCGCCATCGGCCTATCCCGGACGGGCAGCCCTCACCCCTGACCCCTCTCCCGTGCGCGGGAGAGAGGAAGATGATGACCTTGCAGACGTGAGAGGAAATGAGCAATGAGTGTCCCGGAGTTTTCCGAGTGCCCCTATTGTAGCCAGGAGTTGGAGCAGTGGAGCGTTCGCTTCCAGCGCAGCGACCGCCCCGGCGACCTGTCCTGGCGGCCCCTCACCCTCCCGCGCCCTCTCCTTCGCGCGGAGGGCCGGCCTGGCGTCGATACCCAGACCCTGACCGACGTGGCGCATAGCGTGCGGGAAGGCGAGGGCCTGACCCTGCTCTCTTTGTGCCCGTCGACGCGCTGCGGCTACTACGTGCTGCGCTACCGCGACGGCCTGACGCACTGGGACCGCGACCCCGAAGCCGCGCGCCTGCTGCGTACCGTGTTCGGCGACGAGTAACGGATGATTGCGCCCGTCACGTAGGCATCGTCCACGCCATCCACGGCGTTGACGTCCGCCGCTAAAGTCGCAGAAGAATGCGGAGGTTATCCGCGATACGCGTCATGGTCGAGGGTGACAGGGTGCCCCAGCGACCGGCAAGGCGCTCGGCTGAGATAGATCGGGTATCCTCGCACTTAATTGCGCTACGTCTTCGCAGGCCACCTTCCGGTGGATCCAGTTGCACGTGTAAGGGAATGTCGCGCAGCCTGGTCGTTAGCGGAATGACCACGACCAAGCTAGCCGGTCCCCTATTGAAGGTGTCATCGGAAATGACAAGGACGGGACGTATTCCTGCCTGTTCATGTCCCCTTGTCGGGTTTAGGTCCGCAAGCCATATGTCGCCTCGTGCCGGAGGCTCAAAGCTGCTCATCCCGCTATTGCCTCGTCGCTCGGCCAGTCGTCCTCCTCCAAGCTATCGCTCAGCGTCACGTCCCATGCGGTCCGCTCGTCCACTACCTCTTGCCAGGCCTGAGGGTCGTTTCGGAGGGCAGCATAGGCTTGGTTGGTGAGTTCCAGCACGCGGGCGCGACGGTAGGCCTCAACCGCCTTGGTCAGGACCTCCTCCAGCGATTCGTCCATCTCTTGCGCCAGTTTGCGCAAGGCCTCGTGCGTCTCGTCGGTCACGCGGATCGTCGCTCCCATCGTCGCCCCCTTCCTGGCTGTCTTGTATACTGACCAGTATATACCCCGTGAACACAGTAGATCGTCAACCGATGGAAGATACCCCTGTGCGTATACGTCTGAACAAGATACTGGCCGACGCGGGCGTCGCATCGCGGCGCGGGGCCGAGCGGCTGCTGGCCGAGGGGCGCGTCGCCGTCAATGGGCAGGTGGTGACCGAGCCGGGGGCGCAGGCGGACCCTGCCCAGGACACCATCACGGTCGATGGGCGCGACATCGGCCGCGCGTCCTCCGGCTACCTGTACATCATGCTCAACAAACCGCCCGGCGTGGTGACCACGGCCAGCGATCCCCAGGGCCGCCCTACGGTGCTCGAGTTGGTGGACCGGCCCGAGCGCCTCTTCACCGTGGGCCGCCTCGACCGCGACACGGAGGGGCTGCTGCTGCTGACCAACGACGGCGACTGGGCCAACCGCGTCGCGCACCCCGGCGGCGGGGTGGTGAAGGAGTATGAGGTCACGGTCGACGGCATCCCCGACGAGGCGGCGCTGCGGCAGTTGGCCGAGGGCGTCGCGCTGCCGGACGGGCACGTGGCCCACGGCGAGGCGCGCGTGCTCGACGCGGTGGACGGCCAGGCGCGCGTGTCGCTACTCTTACAGGAGGGCCACAAACGCCAGGCGCGCCTGATGTTCGGCGTGATCGGCCGGCCCGTCCGCCGTCTGGTGCGCGTGCGCGAGGGCGGCCTGCGGCTGGGCGGACTGGCGCCGGGGACCTGGCGCGAGCTCAGCCTTGCCGAGGTCGACGCGGTCTTGCGGCCACCAGCGGCGAGACCGTCGCCACGGGTCGTGGTCAGGCCACTCCGCGCAGGGATGCGACGGACCGGCAACACTGGCGCGGGCCATACACCAGAGCGCGGCCCGCGAGAAGAAGGAGGAGTTGGTGCAGCAGGACAAGCGGGAGCGCGACCCGGGCCTAACGGACCCGGCGCGGACACCAGCCGAGACCGAGAGCGAGGCGGACGCCCCGCGCCGCCCCGCCAGGACCGCGACGACCGCGGACGAGACGCCGAACACGAGCGGGGCGGCCGCCCGCCAGCCGCTGGCGACGCCGCCCCCGCCGCGGGGCCTGACCATCGCGATCGACGGCCCGGCCGCCTCGGGCAAGTCGACGATCGCCCGCGCCGTGGCCGAGAGGCTGGGCCTGCTCTACCTGGACACGGGGACGATGTACCGCGCGGTGACGTGGCTGGCGCTCCAACACGACGTCGCCCCCCTCGATGAGGACGCCGTCAGCCGCCTGGCCGAGACGGCGGCCTTCGGATTCCCGAGTAAAGGCGCGGCCGACCGCGTCAACCCTCCCATCCTGATCAACGGCGTCGACGCCACGGCCGGTCTGCGTGAGCCCACGGTCGACGCCGCGGTCTCAGGGGTCTCGGCCTTCCCGCGAGTGCGCAGGGCGCTGGTACGCGAGCAGCGCCGCCTGGCCCAGAACCAGGGCGTGGTGATGGTCGGCCGCGACATCGGGACCGTGGTGCTGCCCGACGCCCCGCTCAAGATCTATCTCGAGGCCGACGCAGCCGAGCGGGCGCGCCGCCGCTACGAGGAGCGCCGCGCCCACGGCGAGCGGGCCGATTACATGGAGATCCTGGAGGCCATGGAGCAACGCGACCGTCTCGACGCGCAGCGCGCCGACTCGCCGCTGCGGCCAGCCGGCGACGCCGTGCGACTGGACACCACGGGGCAAAGTATCGGGCAGGTCGTCGAGCGCGCGCTGGCCCTGACCCGCGACCGCATGCGGGACCAGGACGGGGCTGAGGCAGCCGGGACTGGTGGGGCTGAGGCAGCTGGGACTGGTGGGGCTGAGGCAGCTGGGACTGGTGGGGCTGAGGCGGCGTCGTGATCACCGGGGGCGGCGTCTACCGCTTGATCTATCGTCCGGTGCGCCGGTTGGTCCCGCTGCTGGCCCACCTGACCGTGACTGGGACGGAGCACATGCCGCGCGGCGGGGGCGTGTTATTGGTCTCCAACCACCTGACCAATTTTGATGTGTTCGTCATCGGCATCTGCTTCAAGCGCGTCCTCAACTTCATGGGCAAGGCCGAGTTGTTCCGCAACCCGGTCGTGGCCTGGGTGTGGGGCCAGTTATACGGCTTCTCCATCCGGCGCGGCGAGGCCGACCGCGCGGCGCTGCGCCACACCGAGGACCTGCTGCGCGCCGGGCGGGTGGTGGCGGTCTTCCCCGAGGGGCACCGCTCGGTAACCGGAGCCTTGCAGCTGGGCCAGCCCGGCATCGCGCTGATCGCACGCCGCGCGGGCGTGCCCGTCCTGCCCGTGGCCGTCACCGGCACGCGGCACTTCCTGCCGCCGGACCTATGGCGCTGGCGCCCCTGGCGCCGCCCATGCATCACCGTCACCATCGGAGAGCCGTTTACCCTGTCCACGGCGACGGGGCGCGCCGCCAACCAGCAGGCTACCGACGCCATCATGGCCCGCATCGCTGCGCTGCTCCCGCCCGCCAACCGCGGCGCCTACGCCGACAAGATCCCTGATGACCGGTCCTGACAATAGGCCCAGTATAACCTGCCACGATGCCGTGGAGGAGGAACATCGATGCATCATAGAGTCCGGCTCCTACTCGCGTCCGCTGTCGCTGCGCTGCTCACGTTCTCGTCGCTGGCATCTCTGCCGACCCTGTCGCGACCGGCGTCCGCCCATGTGGACGGCCCGACCGTGGCGCCTTTCGGGTTCGCCGGCGCGCCTACCACCAGCCCGGATGGCGTGTCTTACACCTTCTACAGCGGCAAGGCGCCGTCCTTCGACGGCCTCCCCCTCGACGCCGACGTGACGATCCCGGCCCACGCCGCCTCCCCTCTCCCGCTCATTGTGTTCTTCCATGGCTGGAGCAACAGCAAGACCAACTACGAGTCGACGACGATCACCACCACCACCACGTACATCTCGCACTGGAACAACGTGTCGTTCGCCGCGCGCGGCTACGCTGTGCTCAACTACACCGACCGTGGCTTCCACCAGTCGTGCGGGCTCGACGAGCAACGGGACAACCCCACCGCTTTCGCCACCGATTGTCAGGGCCGCGCCTACTGGATCCACGTGGCCGACCCGCGCTGGGAGATCCGCGACGCCCAATATCTCATCGGCACGCTCGTCGACGAAGGCATCGTCGACCCGGCCCGCATCGGCGTCACCGGCATGTCCTATGGCGGCGGCCACTCCTGGTGGCTGGCCGAGCTCAACGACCGCACCATGAACATGGATTCCTCGCTCTCGCCCTGGACCAGCCCGCTGAAGGGTATCCCGCTGCACATCGCCGCGGCCGTCCCGCAGTGGACGTATTCGGACCTGTGGAACGCCCTCTTTCCCAACGGGCGCGCCCTGGAAACGGACACGGGCGTCTCCGCGACGCTGGAGAGCAACCCCGTTGGCATCCCCATCCAGTCGTACCAGGCGGGTCTCTATGCCGTCGGGTCCTTGACCGGCTCCTATGCCCCGCCGGGCGTCGATCCGACGGCCGACCTGACCACCTGGAACGCGCGCGCCATGCGCGGCAACCCCTTCTACGACGATCCCATCAGCGACACCGTCACCCACCAGGCCCTGCAGCAGTACCGTATCCGCTCGCCGCTCTATCAGGCGCCCGACGCCGACGTGCCGATCTACCAGGAGCAAGGGCTGACCGATCCGCTCTTCCCGCCGGTGCAGGCCATCACCATGCGCAACCACGTCCTGGCCTACGATCCCGCCTATCCCATCAAGAGCTACTTTGGCGACATCGGCCACTCCAACGCCAACAACCCCGCCGACGAGTGGGATGACGCCAACGCCGTCGGCAACGACTTTGTCGACTACTACCTCAAAGGCGTCGGCAGCAAGCCCGCCTTCGACGTCACCGCCCAGACGACTACCTGCGTAGCGGGCCAGACGCGCCAGACCTACAGCGCGCCCGCCTGGCCCGCACTGCACGACGCCAGTATCACCCTCTCCTCGACGCAGGCGCAGACGACGAGCAACACGTCGACCAACAGCGAGGGCGCGGCCGTCGACCCCATCGTCCACGCGGGCTGCTTCTCCACCGCCCCGGCTAGTGGCGCGGGCATCGCCGCCTGGACCTTCCCGGTGGTCACGCCCTACACGCTGCTGGGCCAGCCCACCCTGACCGTCGATTTTGAGACGACGGGGACCGACGCCGAACTCAACGCGCGGCTGTGGGACGTGTCGCCGGACGGCTCGACTGAAACGCTGGTCGGCCGCGCCGCCTACCGCTACCTCGGCGACGCGAGCACGGTCAACACGCCGCGGCGCGTCACGTACCAGATCAGTGGGAATGCCTGGCAGTTCCAGGCCGGTCACACGTTGCGCCTGGAGGCGCTCGGGAACGACTATCCTTATCTGCAGCAGGACAACATCTCCGCCGTGACCACGATCCTGGCGGTGAGCCTCACCCTGCCGCTCCGCGCGACCGCGGGGAGCCCGACGGCCACGCCACAACCGGGAAGCGCCACGCCCTCCGCGACCGCCAGCGCGCCCAGCCCCACGGCCCCCACCGCGCCCAGCCCGACCTCGGCGAGCACGGCGGTCCCCACCGCGGTGAGCACAGCGATCCCCACAGCGCCCAACACGGCAGTCCCGACCCCGCCGAGCACGGCAGTTCCCCCGGCAACCAGCACGGCGATTCCCGCGGCGACTAACACAACGATTTCCGCGTCGAGCAGCACGGCAGTTCCCGCGTCGAGCGGTACGATGGTCCCGCCGACCGCGTCCGCCCCCATGGCGTCGACCGAGACCGCCACGGTGACGCCGCCCTCTGCCGCCACGGCGGCGCCTGTGCCGCCCCTGCCTACCGGCAAGGCGGTCCTGCTCCCGCCGCGTCAGACGCCCGCGCCCGGCCATTCCGCCGGGCGGCGTGCCCGTCCGACGGCAATGTGCGGCGTGTCCTATCTCTTCCTCCATGCGCTAGCGGCTCGGGGCCGGAGGCCGCGTCCCGTCGCCATCACCGAGGGCGTGCGCGCGATCCGCGGCGCCACGTCCGCGGTCGTCTCGCGCACGGCGCTCTTCTTCGACGACGGACGCGGCGCCACGTTCTCCTCGCGCACGCGCTACCTGCTGCCGGTCTGCGGCGCCGGCGGCCTGGAGTTACGCGGGACGGTGCGCGCGGGCAGCGCCGGGAAAGGGCGCGGCCACGGCCGCCTGAACCTGCACGGGGACGCCTTTGTGCTGACGGTGCAAGCGGAGCGGGCGCGCGGGATGTACAGTGGGCGCGCTGGGCGTGGGACGACGTACACCTGGCGCATGCGCATCCCCGCCGCCCGCTACGACCACACCTTTACTCGCCTGCCGGGCATCGTGCGCATGGCAGGACAATAGGAGCGACGCGGTGACTATTCTCTTCTATAGCGACAGGGACAATCCGTACGGCTGCTTCTCCAACTTCTCGCGCCATCCCTTCGAGCTCGACGGCAAGCGCTGGCCGACCAGCGAGCACTACTTCCAGGCCCAGAAGTTCCAAAACTGGGCCGACGCCGAGGACGTGCGCCGGGCCCGTTCGCCCAAGGAGGCGGCCGACATCGGCCGCGACCGCTCCCGTGCGCTGCGGCGCGATTGGGAGGCGGTCAAGGACGACGTGATGCGCCGCGCCGTGCTGCGCAAGTTCGAGACGCACGAGGACATCCGCCACATCATGCTGGACACGGGCGAGGAGCCGATCGTGGAGAACGCGCCCAAGGACTACTACTGGGGTTGCGGCGCGGACGGCAGCGGCAAGAACATGCTCGGCAAAATCCTGGAGGAGGTGCGCGACATCTTGCGTCGCCGCGCCTCCGACGCGTCCGCCGGGCAATCCAGGGACGGCGGAGCAACATCAAGAGAATGAGCCCGACGCTCGATAAGCATGCTGTGAAAGCCGGAATAGGTACCGATGGCGCTCCCGGCAGGGCGCCATTCGAGGCGGGCGGGCCGCCCGCGCTCCCAGTAGGGTACTGTACAAGTCACAGACCGTAGGTTAGCGGTTGGTACCGGGCGTGGCGGCGCTCGTTATGCCCTATGCTACAAGTGAAGAACTGGCAACTGGCAACTGGCAATTGGACGGGGACTATGTCGGACACACATCGAGAGATCGAGCTACGCCTGGCTATCGCCGATCGCGCGTCTCTGGATCGAGCGCTGCAAGTGGCTGGCGCGCGACCAATCGGGCAAGGAACCGTCAGGACGAGCGCGTTTGACTTCGCCGACGGACGGCTGCACGCGGCGCGGCAGAGCCTGCGCTTGCGCGAGGACTGGACCGGCACGACGCTCACCAGCAAGAAGCCACTCGCGGCAGTGCCCGAAGACGCGGGCCGGCTCAAGATGCGCGAGGAGGTGACGCTGCCCCTCTCCGTCGAGTCGGGAGGCGACGCGCCGCTGATCCTGAAGCACCTGGGACTGCGCGAGACGTTGCGCTACGAGAAAACCCGCGCCTCGTGGCAGCTCGGCGACGCGCGCATCGACGTGGACGTGCTGGCTGATGGAGGGGAGTGCTACGCCGAGATCGAGGCCGAGCCTGCCGTGATCGCCGCGACGCGGACGCGCCTGGGCCTGGACGACACGCCGGTCGAGACGCGCTCCTACTTCGACATCGTGCGTCAGGCCCGGCAACGCGCCGGCAACGCGCTCGGGACCTAGAAGGCTTTAGACACTCGAAGAGGTCGTGCGCGAGGCCAGTTAGCGGCTGATAGGAAAACCGGTGGCGGCCATCCTATTTGGGGATGGCCGCCACCGGTTCTGTGCCGCTAGTGGGCTGTCGAAACGCGTTGCGAAGGGTTTAGCGCTTGTCGTCGCCGGTAATCTTGTCTTTGAGGTCGCCGAGGCCCTGCTGGAGGCCGCCCTTGCCCTCGTCGACCGCACCCTGAGCCTGCGTCTCGCGGTCGCCCGTCAAGCCGCCGACGGCCTGCTCGACCTTGCCCTTAGCCTGGTCGCCGAGCCCTTGCGCGCGGTCCTTATCACTGTCAGACATTGCTATCCTCCTCTGGGAGCTATCCGGACGTGTGTGGTCCGGTGGATGGGGGCCGGCTTCATTGCCGATGACCCAATACCGTACGAATGCAGGAAGTGTACCACGGCGGCCGGCGCGTGTCCGGTGGCGCGAGGAAGGGGGTTAGTTCGTGGGTCCCTTGGGGCGAACCAGCAACACGCCGGCGAAGACGAGCATAATGACGACCATCTGGATCCAGAGCGCCGTATTGGGGTCCATGGCGGCGGCGAGGATTGGGTGGACCATGGCGCTACGCCTGCCCCATTTGCTGCTGGCCCATCGGGTAACCCGGCATCGCGCCGACCTCGACGGTCAGCGTAATGACGCCGACGCGCTGACCGCCGATGGAGAGGTTGAAGTCGTAGCGGCCGGCGAACTCGAGCGGCAGCATGTTGAGCTCGGCGACAAGGTTGCCGCTCTGACCGGCGCCGACGACGCTGATCGGAATCTCCACGCCCTGGTCTTGCAGCACGCTATGCCCAGTCGGGTCGAGCAATTCCAGGCTCACGGTATAGTCGCCGGGAGCCATATCGAAGACGGCCACGACGAAGAAGTGAGGGTGCTGCACCGGCACGCCGGGCACCATGATGCGGTCGAAGATACCGATGATGCTGAGCTTATCGTCCTTGCTGAAGAGCGCATGATCGCACAGCACGCCGATGCGCATGCGTGGCGTCAGCAGTCCCGATGCCGAGGCCGGTAGTTCCATCGTGTCCTCCCCTGTAGCCGTTAGCCATTAGTAATTAGCAATTAGCCGTTAGTCGTGCCAAAAGCACAGCTAGGCCTCCGTCGCCTATACCGCAATCGGAAGACACTTACTCGACCACCAGCACGGGCTAAAGGCTAATTACTAAAGGCTAATAGCTAATCGCTAATGTGGCGGATAGTAGATTGTGTTGGTGAGCAACTCGTTGTCGCCGAGGTGTCCGGTGGGGATGCGCACCATGATCTCCCCGTTCGACTCGACGCGCAGGGCCTGGTACATGGTGGCAATGGGGTCCACGCGCTCGATGTGGTAGACGTAGTGGCGGCGCGAGCCGCGATAGGTAAAAGAGATGTCCCAGTGACGCCAGTCGTCCTCCTGACGATGCTTACGCCCGCTGTCCGCGAGGGGCGCCGGGCCCTGCACGTCGGTCACATGGTGATACTTGACGAGGAATTCGCGGAGATCCAACGCCAGCGCGCTCAGCTCATCGACCGTAGCCATACCCTTTGTCGTCCTCCCCCTGCCACTACTCTCGGGTGGTAGTGTAGCAGGTTTGGGCTATCACTTGGCGGGCGACCCTCACCGTGCAACCCGCGCCCCGCACCGCTCACGGATGAGGAGCTAGTACACGTTGGCGTCCATACGTTTGCATGCGGTGACGGCCTGCGACGAAAGTCGCCTGGCAGGGACCGGACACTACAGTGTCTCACCGGATTGCCAAGGGACGTGAGCTAACGCGTACTAGCCCCGCGCCGCGCCAAGCGTCCAGGCGAGGCATGACTGTGGATGCGAGAGAAAGGAAAGGCCGTTGAACAACGGAAAGAGAAAGAGGGAGGGTCGGGACAGCCACACGGTCACCCCGACCCCCTTTCTTACCGGCTTGCTCCCACAAGAAGCTAACGGCTAACAGCTAATAGCTACACGAGGTAGAACAGCGCGAAGAGCAGCACCCACACCACGTCGACGAAGTGCCAGTAGAGCGTCACGCCATGCACGGCGAAGTGATTGTTCGGACCCCAGCGACGGCGCAGGCCCAGGATAAAGATGACGATCAGCGCCAGCACCCCAAGCGTCACGTGGGCGCCATGCAGACCGGTCAGCGTGAAGAACGTCGCGCCGAAGATATCCTTGTTGATGGCCGTCTGCAGGTCGATGTACTCGTGGGCCTGGATGCCAAGAAACGTCGCGCCGAAGATAATGGTCAGGCCCAGCAGCAGCAGGAAACGTCCTTGCTTACCCTTGGTGATGGCCGTGTCGGCATAGTGGCACCAGAACCCGCTGATGACCAGAATGGCCGTGTTGGCGGCGCCCAGGGTCACATCCAGGTGATCGAAGCCATGCGGCGGCCAGTTCGGCTCCGACCGCCGCAGGTAGAGGTAGGCGAAGAAGAGCGACCCGAACAGGGCCACCTCGGTACACAGGAAGAAAATGACGCCGAGCAGCCCGTTGCTGATACGGGTGTTGCGGTGGGCCGGCTGGAAGCCGTGGCCATGACCCTGACCGGACGCGGGCGTCGGAACGGTACTCATGCTGCGATCTCCTTGGAGAGAGAGAGGCTCTAACTGACCTTGCGGAAGCCCTTGCGGCGCAGCACGCGCTCGTTCAGCGCGGGCAGCGGGGTGATGGTGATACCTTCGTCCTCCGGGCGCGGCTCGCCGAAGTAGGGGGCGGGCGCGGTGAAGTCGTACGGGCCCGACGTGACCACCGGCTGGCGATGGAAGTTGCCGTGCGGCATCGGCGGCGACTCGGTCGACCAGTCGAGCGTGCGGGCGCCCCACGGGTTGGCCCCAGCCTTCTCGCCGTGGCGCAGGCTCTGCACGGCGTTCCAGATGAAGATCAGGAACGAGGCCGTCAGCACGAACGAGGCGATGGAGATGAACAGGTTGGTCCCCGCGAACTCCGGGGCGTAGGTGTTGATGCGGCGCGACATGCCCAGCAGCCCGATCACGTGCATCGGCATGAACGTGGCGTTAAAGCCGATGTACATCAGCCAGAAGTGCCACTTGCCCAGCCGCTCGTTGAGCATGCGGCCGGTGATCTTGGGCCACCAGTAGTAGATGCCGGCGAAGATGGTGAACACCGAGCCGCCAAAGAGCACGTAGTGCAGGTGCGCCACCAGGAAGTAGGTGGCGTGCTCGTGCAGGTCGACCGGGACCGCGCCCAGCATGATGCCGGTGATGCCGCCGACCACAAAGGTGGAGATGAAGCCTAGCGCGAACAGCAGCGGCGTCTTGAGCTGCACCTTGCCCTGGTACATCGTGGCGATCCAGGAGAAGATCTTGATGCCGGTGGGCACGGCGATGATCATGGTGGCCAGCATGAAGTAGATCTGCAGCCAGGCCTGGATGGGGCTGGTGAACATGTGGTGCGCCCACACTAGCAGCCCCAGCAGGGCGATGGCCGCGCTGGAGAAGGCGATGGCCTTGTAGCCGAAGATGGGCTTGCGGCTGAAGACCGGGATGATCTCCGAGATGATCCCGAAGCCGGGCAGGATCATGATGTAGACGGCGGGGTGCGAGTAGAACCAGAACATGTGCTGCCAAAGCACCACGCTACCGCCGTTCTTGAAGTTGAAGAACGGCACGTTGAAGGTGCGCGCGATGAACAGCGAGCCCAGGCCGCCCGCCAGCGCGGGCGTGGCCACCAGCACCAGCGACGAGGTGGCCAGGACGGCCCACACGAAGAGGGGCATGCGCGTGAGGCGCATGCCGCGCGTGCGCATGTTGACGATCGTGACCAGGAAGTTGAGGGCGCCCAGCGTGCTGGACGTGCCCAGAATGATCAGCGCAATGCACCACATGCTCTGGCCGATGGGCCCCTGCAGCGAGATCGGCGGGTACGAGGTCCAGCCGGCCTGGGGGGCGCCGTAGAGGAAGGACAACATCAACAGGATGCCGCCCGGGGGATAGAGCACGTAGCTGGCCGTATTCAGCTTGGGGAACGCCACGTCCGGCGCGCCGATCATCAGCGGCATGAAGAAGTTGGTGAAGCCGCCGATCAGCATGGGGATAGTGAACAGGAAGATCATGGTCGTGCCATGCATGGTGAAGAGCGAGTTGTAGGCGTCGGGCGAGAGGAACGTGCTGTTCGGCTGCGCCAGGTTCACCCGCATGACCTCGGCCATCAGACCGCCGATGATAAAGAAAATGAATGCCGTCACCATGTAGTTGATACCGATCTGCTTGTGATCGGTGCTCAGGATGTATTTCCCGAACAGGGACTGATTCTTGGGGGCGTGGTGTTCCGCGCCATGTCCCCCCTGCCCCTCGTGCGGGGGCGCGTAAATATCTGGTTCGGCTACCGCGACCATCCGTCTCCTACTCCTCTCCACGTTGCGCCAGGGCCGCGCACACTGTACCTACATCATCCGCGCGCATAACGCCGCCATCATGCGCGCCGCTCATCGGTTCGGGGCGAACCGTGCGACCTCTTGTTACTGCCTACGGCCTGGGCGTATGCGGTACGCCCCTCCTGCCCACTCGTCAGGGCCGGACCAACGCGGCCACGGTGTGAGTGGTGCTCGCCGTCCCCGACCCTGCTGGAATGGACTTGGGGTTGGCTCCGTTCTTGCGCAGCCACCCGTAGAAATCCTTCGGCGCCATCACCCACAGCGTGGCAACCATGATCGAGTGACCACTGCCGCAGAACTCGGTGCAGATCACGCGGAACTTACCGGTCTCAGTCGGGGTAAACCACTCGTGGTTGGTGACGCCGGGCACGTCGTCTTCCTTGATGCGGAACTCGGGTACCCAAAACGAGTGGATCACGTTGTCGGAATACTCGGACACGTAGACGGGCCGGTTGACCAGCAAGGCAACCGTCGGCTTACCATACACTCCGTATTGGGGCAGGTCGAACGTCCAGTTGTACTGGTAGCCATGCACGCCCAGTTCCAGTTGGTTGGGGCGCGAGGTATGCTCGTCGCCCCACACCTTGATGGTGAAGAACATCAGCACGACCAAGAACAGGGCAGGCAGGGCGGTCCAGGTCAACTCGAGGCGCGTATTGCCGTGCATCTGCGCGCCGAGAGCCTGATCGGGGTGACGGTGGTCCGAGCGGTACTTCATCACAAAGGCGACCAGCAGTACCTGCACCATGATAAAGACCGCGCCGCCAGCCGCGAGCATGAACCTGAAGAGGTCATCCACTTCGACGGCCTGCCGGGTGGCCTCCGGGAACCAGGAGTTGATCGGGGCGACGATGATAAAGACGATCCATGCCGCCGAGAGAGCCGCGATCCATAAGGCCAGCCGCAGCAGAAACCCGAGGCCCGGTCCCTGGCTCTGCCCATCCACCACACGCCCCGTCCCGCCCGGTCGGGCGTTCACGTCCGCCATCGCATTTCCCCTTTGCTGACCACGCCCCGCGGTCCCATCATCGGGAAACGGGGGCGATACTTATTGTGACGACACACCGCAGCATCGTGCAGCGGCCACGGACGGGGCGTCGTGGGCCGCGACGACGGCAGGCGAACGGCAACTGAGGACGCCGGCGCGTGGTCATGGCGGGGCCGCCAACCCGTGTAACACCGGCTCCTCGTAGTGTAGCATAGCGCCCTGTACGGTGCAGTGGGCAGTGGGCAGTGGGCAGTGGGCAGTGGGCAGTGGGCAGTGGGCAGTGGGCAGTGGGCAGTGGGCAGTGGGCAGTTCTCCCCAAGGCATACTCCTGGCCTGCCCTCACATCTCTATACTGAACAAGGTTCCCTCGCACCAATAACTGGCAACTGCCCACTGCCCACTATCGGAGGTTCGCATGCGTGACGACCGGTTCGCTTTCTTGAAGAGTCTTGTCGAGGCCCCCAGCCCGTCCGGCTACGAGGCGCCCGCGCGGGCTATCTGGCGCGCTGCCGTCCGGGAGGCGGCGGACGAGCTGCGCACCGACCTGCACGGCAACACGGTGGCCACGCTCAACGGCGCCGGGACGCCGCGCGTGATGCTGGCCGGCCACGTCGACGAGATCGGCTTCATGGTCACCTACCTCGACGACGATGGCTTCGTCTACTTTGGCGCGATCGGCGGGCAAGACCCGGTCATCGCGGCCGGCCAGCGCGTGCATGTCCACACGGCGCAAGAAGGTCCTCTGCTCGGCGTGATCGGCCGGCGTCCGGTCCACCTGATGCGCGGCGCCGAGCGCGACAAGGGCGTCGAACTCTCCGACCTGTGGATCGACCTCGGGGCGCGCGGGCGCGACGCGGTAGCCGCGCGCGTGCGGGTCGGCGACCCGGTGACGCTGGCCGTGGGCTTGGAGCGCGTGGAGGACGGCCGCATCGTCTCGCGCGCGCTGGACAACAAGATGGGCGCCTTTATCGTCGCCGAGACGCTCAAAGAGGTGGCCGGCCGGCGCGCGGATCTGACGGCGGCGCTGGCCGCCGTGGCCACGGTGCAAGAAGAGGTGGGGCTGCGCGGCGCCTACACCGGCGCGTTCTCGGTCGATCCCCGGGTCGGCATCGCCGTCGACGTGACGCATGCGCTCGACCACCCCGGCGCGGCCGGCGACAAGAAGCGGCTGGGCGACGTGCGCGTGGGCGGGGGGCCGGTCATCGGACGCGGCCCCAGCGTCAATCCGGTCGTCTACGAGCGCCTCGTCGCCGCGGCGGACGCGGCGGGCATTCCCTACCAGGTCGAGCCCATCCCCAGCGGCTCGGGGACCGACGCCGACGCCATCCAGCGCACACGCGGCGGCGTGGCCACAGGCGTGGTCAGCGTGGCGCTGCGCTATATGCACACCCCCGTCGAACTGCTCGACCTGGACGACCTAGACCGCACCATCAGCCTGCTGGCCGAGTTCGTGGTGCGCCTGACCGCCGACACCGACTTCACGCCCTAGCCGTTAGCCGTTAGCCGTTAGCCGTTAGTCGTTAGTCGTTAGTCGTTAGTACGTGTGAGGTGTATTCTCCATGTCATCGCTTGCCTGGCTATCCCGGATACGGGCTTCGCTCTTCGTCGTTGCGCCGGCTACCTACCAGGAGAACTGTTATGCCTCCACCCCTACCCGTCGTCAGAGACGACGGATATACGGCCACGCCACGCGACTTTGCGGTTGCGGGCGTCGATGATGACGCCATTCGGGCGATGCAGGCCCGGACGGCGCCGCTGGGTTTTACGCCCGCGGACTGGGAGAGGTGTGTCGCCGAATTGCGCGCTGCCCTGACCGCCTCGGGACTCGACGACGCGGATGTGCGTATCCGCGGCAGTTCGACGCGCTTCTTCTCGGACAACCCCGACAAGCGTTTCCCACGGTCGGAAGCCGCCTACCTGGAGGATGCCTCCGCGGTCGGCCTCCCCGAGGACGAAGCGCGGGAACGCTGGCGGCGGCTTGACTTCGCGTCGGGAGGCGCCTTACCAACCCGGCACTTCTTCGACAGCCGCTACCACCTCGGCCTCGACACCGAACGCAGCGACTACGATATCCAGGTCTCCAGCGATATCGTTGCCGCACGGATGGAGGAATACAAGTTACAATACCCTGATAAGGATCTCCTCTCCTTGCACGGTGGTCACTACAAGTTCGCCTACGTCAAAGAACCCTTTCCGGCTCTCAGCGTGTGGGCCGAAAGATGGTCAAGAATCACAGCGCGTGATGTCATCATCGCCTCTTTCTCTGGAATAGGGCCTCAAGGATCATCTCGATTCCAAGATGTCGATTGGGTAATCATCGAGAGGCTAACTGGCAAAGGACAGAACAATGGCAGCGCGATTGTTTGAATTCACGTTCGAATCTCCCCTGCAACGCTCTCAGATTCTGGAACTCAAGTCAGTCACGGGTATGAGAATAGGGGATACGCACAACCCCTACAAAGACACACCAGGAAATGGCTCATTCGCGGGCAACGCTTTGCTGTCTCTCGGAAGGGGGCCGTCGGATGATACCTGGTATTTGAGAGCGTTTAGTCATGACGTCTCTAGCACGGACCTCAGTGCGGTCGCCGCTCTTCGCGAGCACTTACGACAACTTCTTCCCACGATCGCGGTGGACTGGGAGGAAACCTATACCTACCCCGACTTGATAGAGATGGAAGATCGGACTCAGAAGTCTCAGGAGAAGGTCAGAGTTAGCCCGCGTTGATGGGCTCTGGCACAAGGGGCAGCTTGGTGATGATTAAGCAAAGTGGTAGCAGGGGCGGAGGCGATAACTTGGTCACGGAGCTTTTCTGTTTCACCTTCACGTCTCCGCTCCTCATACCTCAAATAGGACAACTCAAAGTAGTCTCGGGCAGGAATGTCCATGGTCGCAAGTCCCTGCTCATTGCAATCGTCAGCAGGTCACCTGGCGGAACGGCTCCGTCTCGTCAGCGGCTGCCATGCGAGGACATCCGTTATGCCTTCCCTCATGCCTGTCCTCTCTGACGACGGATATACGGCCATGCCACGCGACCTTGCGGTTGCGGGCGTCGATGATGACGCCATTCGGGCGATGCAGGCCCGGACGGCGCCGCTGGGTTTTACGCCCGCGGACTGGGAGAACTGCGTCGCCGAGTTGCGCGCTGCCCTGACCGCCTCGGGGCTCGACGACGCCGACGTGCGCATCCGCGGCAGCTCGACGCGCTTCTTCTCGGACAATCCCGACAAACGCTTCCCACAATCGGAAGCCGCCTACCTGGACGCGGCCAGAGTGGTCGGCCTCTCTGAGGACGAAGCGCGGGAACGCTGGCGGCGGCTTGGCTTCGCGTCGGGAGGCACCTTGCCAACCCGGCACTTCTTCGACAGCCGCTACCACCTCGGCCTCGACATTCCGCGCAGCGATTATGACATCCAGTTGTCGAGCGACAAGATGGCCACACGGATGGAGCGGTACCGGGTACAATACCCTAATCGGCCAGTTGTCTCGACGCATGGAGGGCACTACAAGCACGAGCATGTGGTCATCAATTTCCCGGTCTTAAGGCGCTGGGCTAACAAATGGTCAGGTGTGACGGGCCGGGACATCAACATCGCCGCGTTCTCGCGGATGGGTCCTGGAGGTGCATCGAGCTTTAAGACGGAAGATTGGATAATGATCACGCAGATCGGAGGGGAGGAATAGGGGATGGTAGCTGCTGACCTACTATTCGAATTCAAGTTCAACTCACGGCTGTTGATACCACAGCTTCGACAACTCGCGTCCGCGACAGGTATGAGGATCGGAGATGTGCATAATCCTTACAAAGACACGCCTGGTAAGGGCTCCTTTGCGGGCAATGTTTCCATCTTTTTGGCTCGCGAGGAGCCTGATGGCTCATGGGCCATCAGGACGTATAGCGACGATCCAGCAGGGATTGACCTATCCGCTGTTGCCGACGTGCGCTGCCGCCTGAAGCAGCTTCTTCCCACAATTGCGACGGAGTGGGCGGAAACATACACCTCCCCCTCCTTGCTAGAGACACGGGCGCGGGATCAGGAGGCTCAGCAAGAGGTGAACGTGAGCCGGAGGTAGTCCCGGCCAGGTATCGGTATTTGGACCATATCCGACGCATAAACGGCGGGGCGAGGCGCCTCAACTGAGGAGCCTCGCCCCACCCCCACCCCCGCGGGGGGGGGCCCCCCCCCCCGCCCCCCCCCCCCCCCCCCGCCGCTCACATTCATTGTCGTGGGGGAAGGGGTCGAGTGGCCGGCGCTATCAGGGGAACAGGCCGCGCAGGAAGGTCTGGCGGTAGAGCGAGACCGCCGCGAGGTAGGTCTGCATCTCGGGCGTGGGCGTCTGGCCCACCACGCCCGCGCCGCCGTGGTAGGCCGTGGCGACGCTGATCAGGTCGCCCGCGTAGATGTTGCTATAGTAGCGCAGCAAGCCGGCCCCAGCGTGGATGTTGTCGACGTAGTTGTGGGCATCCCAGTTGCCGGGCACGATGCCCTGCTTGAGCCAGGTGACCGTGTAGGGCATCAGTTGCATCACGCCGATGCCGCCGTCCGTCGCGTCGACCATGCGCCAACTGCTCTCGCGGAAGGCGATGGCCTTGAGCAGGGCGTCCTCGATCCCCACCTGCGCCGACTGCGCGTCGAGTTCGACGCCGATCTGGTCGAGCGTCGGGCTGGCGTAGGAGGCGGCGGCGCTGGCGAGGGGATAGGCCAGCGTTTGCCCCACCCTGATCGGCTGGTTCAGGCTCAGCCCGTTCCGCGTGGCCAGCGCCGCTGGGGTCAGACCCAGGCTGTAGGCGATCCCGGACAACGTATCGCCTGGCACGACGCGGTAGATGGCCGAAGCGGTGGTCCCGACCGTCGTCCGGGTAGGAGTAGGGGACGCGACCGTCGTGGATGGCGCAAAAGCGGGGATGCGCAGGACCGAGCCCGTCTCCAGCAGGCCCGGATTGGCGAGACCATTGGTGTTCTGGAGGGCTTGCTGCGAGACCCCGTAGACCTGGGCTATGCCCGAGAGCGTGTCGCCCGGCCGCACCTGGTAGGAGCGGTAGGCCGTCGCGGCCGCGGCGACCGGGGCGGTCGTGGCCACGGTTGGCGCACCGACGGAGAGGGCCAGGACGTTGTCGACAGGGGCATGCCAGGACAGGATCTGGCCCGCGCGCAGCAGGTTGCCGTTGCCCAGCCCGTTGGCAGCGGCCAATCCGGCCGGATCGAGGCCCAGGCGCTGCGCGATGGCGTCGAGCGTGTCGCCGGGTTGGACGACATAGGAGCGCGGCACGTTGGGGTCGGCCAATTGGAGAGTCTGACCAACCTGCAGGTACGTGCCCAGCCGGTCGGCGTTGAGCCGCTGCAGGGTTGTGACGGAGACACCGCAGGCGGCGCTGATGCCCCAGAGCGTGTCGTCCGGCTGCACCGTGTAGGCGCTCCCACAGGCGGCGAGTGCGGTCGCGGGGGTCGCGGCATGCGCGTGTGACAGCGAGGACGCGAGCGCAAGGGACGGGGTAGCCGTGGCAAGCAGGGCGAACTTGAGGGCCGTCGAGCGGGCGCGGCGGGGAAGAGGAGGTGTTTTCATAGCCGTAATGAAAACACAGCGCGGGGGCGTCCGTAAAGCCCCTATCCACGGGTATGCGCGGTTATCGCCTCCCTATACCCGCTACATGGCACGTAGTCGTCGTGCCGGAGTACATTTTCCACCCCCATCCGCACTCTACCACGCAGGGATGCACGCCCACGTCGCAGTTCAACGTGACATCGCTCGATGGTATCCTACACAAGGAGGCTGTTGATTGCATCGTGCCTCGACATAGAGTCAGGAATAGCGCCATGATGGAGATAACAGTACAGGTCCCCGATGCCCTTGGGCAGCGGCTGCGGCGGTACCAGGAACGCTTGCCGGAGGTGCTGGAGCGTGGCCTCCGTGAAATTGCGGCCGAGAGTTTCGGCGCGTTTCAGGATGAAAGCGGAGTCCTGGAGGTGCGGGCTAGCGAACCAGCGCCGGATCAGATCGTCGCGCTACACCCGTCCGCGCAACTCCAGGCGCGTGTCGCCGATCTCGTTGACCGGAGTAAGCGCGGCGAACTTTCGCCCGTGGATGAGGCCGAGTTGGAGCGTTATCTGGCCGTCGAGCACCTGGTACGCCTGGCGAAGGTCTACGCCTATAAGAGACTTGCGGCGCGGGGATGAGCCGGACGTATGTGCCGGCGGAGCTACGGCGCGCTGTGCTGGAGCGCGCCGGTGGGCACTGCGAATATTGGTGAATATTGTCTTTATCCCCAGGCCTTCGCTTTCCTCGCATTCGAGGTGGAGCACATCATCGCTGAGAAGCACGGAGGCGCCACCGCGGTCGACAGTCTCGCCCTGGCCTGTCCGTATTGCAACCGCTTCAAGGGCTCCGACCCCGGCTCATTCGACCCCGAGACCGGTCACCTCGTCCCTTTCTACCATCTGAGACGGCAGCAGTGGGAGCATCATTTCCGCCTCGAAGGGGCATGGATCGTCCCATTAACCCCCGAAGGACGCGTGACCATCGCCATCCTGCAACTCAACAACCACGACCGCGTCCTGGAGCGCCAACAATTGCTCGACGTGGGCGCGTATCCATAGGCCCTTGACCCACTCGACCTCTCGCGGACAGCTAATCTGGAGTGTTTTTTCAACTCTGGCCGCACCGCCCCTCGCGCACGAGGGCGGCGGGGCGCCCCCTTTCCAACCTTCTTGGGGAGGGTGCCCCGCCGCCCTGTTCCATCTGATCTGACCGCTGCTAGCGGTGCGTCACGCGGTGGCCGCAGGTGGCCAGGGGCCGCGCAGGCCGATGCAGTAGGCAGGCGCGGCGATGGAGACCACATGGGCGTTGGTGAGGTGCGGGGGAGCCATTTTTTACAAACTCTTAACCAAAATGGGGGGCACGGGCCTTGCAACCGCCCTGTCGCCCCTGCTATGCTCCAGCCAACCGTCCGGGCTACCCTCCGTCGTCGCCGACGGTACACGCCTCGTCGTGTGCGCGAGGGGCGGGGCGACAGGTGGATAGCGCAGGAAAGCCGGCGTCGAGACGGACCCCGCAACGGCGGAAGAAAGAAGCCCCATGGTTGTCCCCGCCCCTCCTCTATCCCACACACCCGACCTCGCGCCTCTTCGGCGGGTCTCTCCTTTCCGCGACCTCGACGAGGAGGTTCTGGTCCGCATCGCCGCCCTGGCCCGGCGTCGAGTTCGTCGATGAGCCGGCGACGCGCCCGTCGCTACTCATCCGTCGACGACCGCTGCCGCTGGCCCTGCTCACGCTGTGCTGCATGCTGCTCTCAGGGACGGCCCGCGCGTCGGCGCCCCCGCAGTCGGGCGCGGCGAACGGGACAGTCTCTGCCCCGCCATCTCCCAGTCCCGTCGCCAGCAGCCCGACTGCCGCCGTGCCGAGTCCCACGCCCATCGCGACGATGACGACAACGGCGGCGCCCACGGTCGCGCCCAGCCCGGCCATCCCTTCTCCATCGACGGCAGCAACGGTTGTCGTGGGGGGGGGGGGGGCCCGCGCCGG
>JAABUZ0100001734.1_pt1 | contig 39773 bp, 27 predicted proteins | sample 5562091 | NCBI WGS metagenome assembly JAABUZ01 (sample SAMN12813069, study PRJNA571459) | rock metagenome | isolation source: Antarctica rocks | place: Antarctica: Victoria Land, Linnaeus Terrace sud | collected 2015-12-21 | reverse complement strand
AATCGGCGCAAGTGAAATCGGCGCAAGTGAAATCGGCGCAAGTGAAATCGGCGCAAGTGAAATCGGCGCAAGTGAAATCGGCGCAAGTGAAATCGGCGCAAGTGAAATCGGCGCAAGTGAAATCGGCGCAAGTGAAATCGGCTCAACCCGCTGCTTCCCAAACTCAGATTCTAGCAATCAGTGCGGGCGGGGGAACCGCCAGCCCCTTTGTGGCTGACACCGACTACAGTGGCGGCAGCACCGACACCGTCACCTCAGCTATTACTACTTCCGGCGTTGCTAACCCAGCCCCCCAAGCGGTCTACCAAAGCGAGCGTTGGGGCAATTTCACCTACACCTTGCCCGGCTTCACTTCCGGCACGACCTATACCCTACGCCTCCACTTCGCCGAAACCTATTTCGGCCCTGGTCAGCCCGGCGGCGGCGGGACAGGCTCACGCCAGTTCAACGTTGCAATCAATGGAACGCCGGTGCTGAACAACTTCGACATCTTCGCGGCGGCAGGGGGAGCGGACATCGCCCTGGTGAAGTCGTATCCTGCGACCGCCGATGCCAGCGGCAGCATTACGGTCGCCTTCACGAACGGAGCCGCCGACAACGCCAAAATCAGCGGCATGGAGGTTCTCGCAGGCGATCCCGCCCCGACCTTGACGAGCATCGCGGTTTCGCCTGCGTCGGCGACGCTGAACACGGGTGGAACCCAGCAGTTCACCGCCGTTGCCAATGATCAGAACGGCAAGCCGCTCACGCCGCAGCCTGCCCTTGCCTGGACTTCGACGGGCGTGGGAACAATCACGACCACCGGCTTCTACTCCGCCGGAACCACCGCCGGGACTGCGACCGTCACCGCCGCAAGCGGCAGTGTCAGCGGAACGGCGGCAGTGACGGTGAATGCTGCCTCGACTACGCCTCTTTACCTGTCCAACTTGACCCTCAACTCAACAGCCGTGACCGGCGGCAGTGGCACGACCGGCACGGTCACACTCAGCAGCCCTGCTCCGGCGGGGGGCGTGACGGTGGCTCTCCTCAGCAACAACAGCGCGGCCACTGTTCCCGCGACCTGTACCATCGCTGCCGGGGCGACCCAAGCCACCTTCAACGTGACGACAACCGCCGTGTCCGCTGGCCTAATCGTGGCGCTCTCAGGCTCTTACAACGGCTGGACGCAGGGGGATGAACTGAGCGTTCTCGCGCCCGGTTCACCGTCCGGCCCTCCGCCCGGTACGTCATTTGATGTAGCATCGGTACAGGTCGCTCCCGGCAATGGGTGCGCTGTCGTCGACTGGGGCCGTTTACAAGCCGGAACAGTGAATGGATACAACGTCTACCGTACCAGCGGCGGCATAACAACTCTGTTGACTTCAACGCCCTTCAAGGGTAACGACTACCCAGACACAGGACTAACGAATGACACGGCTACCTATTCTTATCAGGTTTCGGCCGTGGATACTCTGGGCCAGGAACATGCTCTCAGCGCTCCGGTAAGCATCACTCCCTCATCTGCTGCTGCAACCTTGAACTGGATCAACCCGCAGTCAGCGGTCATAGATAACTTCACCATGGATGTCTCGTTGTCGTCCGGGGGACAGGTATTCGGCACAATCTTCTTCATTGACGGAGTGCAAGCCGGGGGAGGCGGCAGCTTCAGTCGTCCTGTAAACGGAATACAAACTAACCTCGCCGGTGCTTCGCTCGACTCTTCCAAGTTATCCAACGGGCCGCATACCGTGCAGTTTCTGGGCTTTGTTGATGCTAACCGCACCATCGCCTGCGTCACCCCTCCAATCACCATTCAAGTCAGCAACACCATCAGCAGCTTCCACATTGACAACAGTTGGTTTTACCCCGGACAGGGGGAGCTATGTTATGTTTCCGCAACCGCTCCCGCTGGCTCGACCTGGACCGTGCAAGCCACCAGTGAAGATGGGACCCGCATCATCCGCACCTGGCAGGGGGCGTCTCCTTTGGTCAAACTGGCCTGGGACGGCAAAGATGCGTCAGGTAATCTTGTTACCATTGACGACTACACGATCCAGCTCACGGTTCAGCCCCCCGGAACGTCGCCGCAAACCGCCACACCGTCTGGCACAAAGAGCACACAACCAGCACCGAATGCAGCAGCAGCGTCCAAGAAGACCCGTCCAGTAAAGATGCAGGCTGGTCAACCCGTTGCACTGGCCCTTGTAAGTATTGGCGCGAGTTTTTATGTTGACAGCAACGGCGTCTCAGTACCGACACCAAGCGCCGACATCAAGCTTTCAGACGTAACACTAAAAAATGCCTATACACAACTGTATGGAGCTGGTAACTTCCGCATTATTAGGAGTGACACATTTGATCCTTATCTAGTGGTTGGGAAGGACCTTACAGCGCTGCAACAACTTGAAGGCTGGCTGAGAACAGCACAGGTATTTTACTTGGTCGGACATGGAGCCGGAACACAAGGACCTCCCGGACCTAGTCAAACCTCACGCTCCACAGCCTTTGGCAGCATTGACGACACGGGGGTTCATATAGAGTTCTTCCCAGCCATGGGTATTTTTATTCCGAGCGACGAAGATATCATTGTGCCGACGTATGTAGGAACGCATCAATATATCTTCGCGTGGATTGACTCGTGCAACTCGGCAGGCGGCAATACGGTCACGGGTCAAAGAGGGACGGAGGATGATGTTTGGGCAACAGCGTTCAATGCCATCACGTTTATTGGCAACAATGGCTTCGCGATTTCTAACAACCATGGCCCCACAGGACTAAGTGACTGGTACAAGTGGCGCAGTACGTTCTGGAATAATCTTGCAATGGGTCAGAACGTAACTCAGGCTTACTTGACTTGTTGGACGGTAGACGGAAAGGGAAAGGGACCGGGTGGAACAAACATACCATACGGGACTGTGGATCCCAACATCTACCCCGACTACTATTTCATATCGTCAACAAGATATGACTGCACCCCCGGCGACGGGTACGGCGGCAATCCGCGTGTTGTCCTTCACGGTGAGCCAGGCGCTACCACACTGGTCCCACAGTGACAATTAGCACGCCGCCGGACCTCTGCTAAACGTCATACTGCAAGAAAAGCGCGAGAGATTTATTCTCTCGCGCTTTTTGAGATTGACCTAAAACCCTTGCAGGAAGCTGATGCCGAAGATGTGGCGGCGGACTAACTGGCCGTAGTCTGCGCCGCCGGTTCCGTAACCGGGGGGGAGAGGTGCGCCGGGGTAGGGGTTTTCGCGGTAGTCGGAGTAGCGCAGGCCGATGGACTGGGACAGGCCGAGGCGGTACGCCAGGGCAACATCAACCGCGCTGGCAGTAACGGCGGGGAAATCCGCTGAGGCGCGGCGGCGATCATAGCCGTCCACCGACAGCTCCACGCGGGGGGTCAAACGCTGGCCCAAACGAGCGTAAATCTGGTTGCCGTTCGTGCCGCTGGGGTAGCCGATGGGCAGGTCGCCGTTGTACCAGGCCAAACTTGTCGGCAGCGGCGGCAGCTTGGTGTAGGTCTGCCTGTCGGTGTGGGCGTATTCGACGACGAAATTGGTGCCGGAGCGGGCCAGCGTATCGGCGTAGCCCAGCAGGTAGCCGATCTTGCGCGGCGTCACGTTGCCTTTGCCCAGCCCTTTGGGGGCCTGCAAATCGTCTACGAAAAACTGGCCGTAGACGCGCTGATTTGTGCTTGGGCCGCGGGGGGTCACTGTAAGGCCGATGTTGAAGTTGTAGTTGAAAAAGAACGGCTCATTGGTGCCGGGATAATACGCTTTTTGGTAGGCATAGTACGGCAGCACCAGCACGGTCGGGGAGCGGAACTGCGTGGACGTATACGCTTCTTCCAAAGAAAGCGTCGTCCGGTCGCCGATGGGATGCTCCAGCCGCCGCCCACCTTCATAGATGTTCTGGCCGCTGTTGCGGTACTCGGACGCAAACTGCGTGAAGCGGTACGCGCCCAGCGTATGACCCAGCGAGAACGGCAGTTCTACTTCTAACGTCGGACGCGCCGGGCTGTTGTCGCTGATCAGCATGTCCCCTAAATAGCCGCTGCCCCAGCGCTGACGCAGCTCGCCCACGGTCACGCGCAGGCCCCGGTTATTGGCTGCCGTGACATACGCTTCGTCAATCCCGTCCAGCTCATTCGGGTTGTCGCCGCTGCTTGTCCCATCGCCGCGCAGGCTGACCGACAGATGGTTGCGGGTCTGCTGGTAGATATTGGTGACGCTTGCCGTGTAAGCGCCGTCGCGCCCCAGTACGCCCAGAAGCCGCGCCCGGCCCAGCAAAGTGCCGGACGAATGCAGATCGCCGGCCTCGACTTCCCCAAAGCCGGTCAGCACCGGCGGGGTAGACACCGGGGCCGCCAAATCGGGCGCGTCTTGAAGCTCCGGGGCCAGAATGTTCCGGGCAAACGCAAGCGCCGACGACGCCCGAGGGTCTGCCGGCTGGTTCGTGATGCTTCGGATGAGGTCGGCAAGCTCGCGGCGCGTATACAGCCGGCCCGTCACTCCTTGCAGGGAAGTCGCGTCCGGCGACCCCGGCGGCAGCAGGTGATCGGCGGACAGCAGCGCGACCGCATCATAGAGGCCGGAGCCTTGCGGGACTATATCCTCTGGGGCAGCCGCCCGGCAGGGCGTCCAGGCGGCCGCAGCAAGCAATAAAAATGCGGCAATGACTTTTCTCAAAGATAGTTTCTCGAAAGATAATTTCTCACAGGCTTGCCGTGTCCGGTTTGTTGACCGACGGCAGAGTGTCCGCGCTCGGCCGCAGGCCCGCAAAGATGGCCTCATACTGGCGGGCGACACTGGTGCGCGTGTAGTGGCCTTCCACATACTGCCGCCCGCGCCGGCCCATCTCCTCCGACCGCGCTTTGCTGCTGTAAACCGAAAGAATGGCCTCGGCCAGCGCCTGCGGGTCTTCGGGTTCCAGGCAGACGCCGCATTTCGCCGCCTCGATGACTTCCGCCGTCTCGCTGTGCGCGTCCACAGACGCGATCACCGGGCGGGCTACTCCCATGATCGTAAACAGCTTGCTCGGCACCGAGTCGCTGCTGAAGCCGCGCCGCAGAGGGATTAGCCCGACATCGGCGGACGAATACAGCTTTGGAACTTGGTCATAAGATTGGTAGGGCAGGAATTGGACGTTTTGCAGCCCCATTTTCTCGGCCTGCGCCATCAAAGACGGCTTGGACGCGCCGTTGCCGACAATCGCAAACAGCAGCCCCGGCGTGCCTTGCAGCAGCCCGGCGGCTTCCAGCACCGTGTCCAACCCCTGCGACATGCCGACATTGCCCGCAAACAGCACGACAAACTTGTCGTCCCAGCCTTGCTCCGCGCTGAAGTCGTTGCGGCGGGGATGCGGCGACACAAACGCCGCGTCAATGAAGTTCGGTATGACGCTGATTTTGTCGGCCGGCACGCCTTTGGCGGTTAAGTTGCCGCGAAATCCTTCCGAGATGACCGTGATGGCACGGGAATGGGCATAAACAAACCGCTCCAGCTTTTTGTAGCCGGCGATGACGCCTTTATGTTTCATCACGCCCATACGGATGGCGACATCGGGATAAATGTCCTGAATGTTCGTGATAAACGGAATGCCGCGCAGCCGGCCCAGCAAATACGCCGAAATGCCGTTGGTCAGGGGCGGTGACGGTGACGGGGTGACGATGACATCCGGGCGCGGCATCAGCAGTCCGGCCAGCGCCGACAGCAGCGTGAACGACAGATAGGAAAAGAAGCGCGGCAGCAGGCGGTCTTTATGCACCGGCACATAGGACCAAACCCGGTGGATCAAAATCGCGCCCTGCCGTTCGCGCTTGAACCATTTTCCCCGGTACTCCGGCCAGATGGAGTTGGTCGAGTAGTGCGGCATACTGGTAATAACCCGAACATCATGCCCGTGCAGGGCCAGCTCCTCGGCAAGCTCCGCCATCAAAATGCCGGTAGCCGCATTGTCCGGCTTGTAATACATCGTCAAAAAAAGTATCCGCATGCCTTCTCCTGCTCAGCGCGTCGGCCCTTGTCTAAGCGCCCCTTCCCGCAGTGGAAGTGCGCCACCGATCCGCGTTGGCGTCGTAGATCTCCTGTAAAATCTGCTGTATATTATACTCTTGTTTCCACTCAGGATAGTGCGCTTCGAACTTTCCGTTGTCGCCGATCCACCAAATATGGTCGCCAATTCGGTTTTGCTCGGCATACGTGGAATTTAATTCTTTGCCGGCGATTTTTTGCGCCGCGTCAATGCCTTCCAGCATGGAGCAGTTGGAGTACCGCCCGCCGCCGATATTGTAGACTTCCGCGACTCGCGGGCTTTGGAAAAAAGCGTCAAATGCGCGGATGAGGTCGTTCGAGTGGATGGCATCACGAACCTGCTTGCCTTTATACCCGAAAATCGTGTACGGCGTCTCGGTCATCACGCAGCGCATCAGATACGCCAAAAATCCGTGAAGCTGAGTCGCCGAATGCTGCGGCCCGGTCAGTGTCCCGCCCCGGAAACACGCCGTTTTCATGCCGAAGTAGCGCCCGTATTCCTGCACCAGCACGTCGGCGGCCACTTTGGATGCTCCAAACAGGCTGTGAATGCACTGGTCAATGGACATGTCTTCGCGTATGCCGTTGGAGTAAGTATGGTCCGGCGCGATCTCGTAGCGCGTCTCCTGCTCAATTAGCGGCAGACAGTTTGGCGTGTCCCCGTAGACTTTGTTGGTAGACGTGAAAATAAACACGGCGTCCGGGCAGTGCAGCCGGGCCGCTTCCAGCACATTCAGCGTCCCGGCGGCATTGATGTCAAAATCCGTGAACGGCTCCCGCGCCGCCCAGTCATGCGACGGCTGCGCCGCCGTGTGAATAATCAAAGACACGTTTTTGCCGTAGCGGGCCACCAACGCCAAAATCGCCTCGCGGTCCCGAATGTCTACCCCGTTATGCGAATAGCGGCGGCCAAGCTTCGTTTTGAGATTTTCGACATTCCAGGCCGTGCTGGCTTCCTCGCCGAAGAACACGCGCCGCATGTCGTTGTCTACGCCGACCACGTCCATCCCGGCCTGTCCAAAATACAGCGCCGCTTCCGACCCAATCAGCCCCGCCGCCCCTGTAATAATTGCAATGCTCATTGATTTGCTTCTTTCTGCTGACTCTCCTGCGCCCGCAGCCAGTCAATCGTCCGCCGCGTTCCTTCAAGCTGGGAATACGGCGTCTGGCCGCAAATCTCGCGCAGCGGCTCCATGTCCTGCGGGCTGTTCGTGAGTAAGTTGTTCAGACGGTACGAGGTCAGCGGCGGGTTTTTCCAGCCGAGCGTTTTTAATCCGTCTCCTGCTTTTGCCGCGATTTGAAGCAAATCAAGCGGGACTTCTTTGATCGGCGGCACGCCCCATTCCTGCTGGATCATATTCGCCCACTCGCTGACCAGTACCGGCTCGTAATCGGCCAGATAGAGCACGCGCCTGTGAAGCATCTCGGTTGGGCAGGCCGCAAGGGCCGCAAGCTGAAACACGGCATTGCCGACGTAGCCGAACGACTTGGCGACATGGACATTTTTTGCCTGCACATACCGGCCTCGGCGCACCCGCAGAAAGAAGTCGCGGTACGGCTCGTTGAACCACGGCCCCCAAATCGAAGTCGGACGGATGAGCGCCCAGGTGAAGCTGTCGCCCGCCATCGTCCGCACGATCTGCTCGCCGATGACTTTGCTTTCGCCGTAGGGGTTCGGCGGGCAGTAATCCTCGTCGGTTTTCGGCTGGTAGCCCGGCGTGCAGACAAGCTGAGACGACGCAAACAAAACGCGCGGCACCCCGGCGGCTTTGGCGGCAAGCACCGTGTTTTCGACGCCGACGGTGTTGGCGTCATAGTCTGCAACAGTGCGGCCATTCAAGTCCGCGCGGGCGGCAAGATGGATTAAGCACTCCGGCTGAAACTTTTGAACGGCGGCGGCATACGCTTTTTTCTCCCGAATGTCGCACTGCGTCCAGAACGGCTGATGCTCCGGATTCTGCGGCGGCTGGCTGTCCAAACTCAGGACTTCCGCGCCCGTGTCAATCCAGTGCTGCACCACATTGGTCCCGATAAATCCCGATCCGCCCGTTACGAGTATTCGCTTCATACCTTGTCTTGATTTCCCTGTGCTTTCGCATAAACTTCCAGTGTCTGCCGGGCCGTTTTCTCCCAGGAAAACTGCGCCGCGTTGGCATAGCCCCGCGCCGTGAGACTTGCCCGGAGCGCATCATCCGTGAGGCAGGACCGGAGCGCATCGCGCATCTCGGAAACCGACGCGGGATCAAACAACACAGCCCCGTCGCCTGCGACTTCCGGCAGCGACGCGGCGTTGGAACAAACGACAGGCACGCCGACCTGCTGCGCGTCCAGCACCGGCAGCCCGAAGCCCTCGTACAGCGAGGGAAACGCAAACACAGCCGCGCCTTGCAGCAGCGGCGCAATGTCGGCATCCGGCACATAGCCCGTGACGACGACCCGGCCTGCGAGGTTCCGAAGTGCGGCTTCCGCCGCAAAATCCGTGCCGGACGGCGCATGTCCGAGCAGCACGAGCTGATGCGGCAGGCCCGCGCAGGCGTCCGCGAAGGCTTCCATCAGGCGCGGGATATTCTTGACCGGATTGGCACTACTGAACGCCAGCACATAGGGCGCTTCAATGCCATAGCGGGCCAGAACCGGGGCGCGTTCCTGCGGTGTAGACGGGGCGGCGGCAGGCCGAGCCGCAAGATACGTCACGGTGACTTTATCCGGGCTAATCTTGATGTCTTCTGCAATTTCCCGCTTGGAGTTCTCCGAAATCGTGATAATCTGAGACGCGCGGCGGGCCGACTGCTTCACGAAAAACTCCAGCGCCTTTTGCTTCCGGCTCGTCATCATTACCTGATGGCCTCGGTAGATGAGGTCAAGTATCGAGACCACCTGTGGGCAGGGCGCAGCCAGCGGGCCGACGTACCCCAGCGAGTGCAACAGATGAATCCGGTCCCGCCGCAGCGCCCCCGGCAGGCGAAGCTGCTCATACGCATAGCGCGACTCGCGGCGGACCGCCTGCACCGGGCAGATGACCCAGTGGAAGTTAGCCGCCGCCGTGATTTCCAAGCCTTCGCTTTCACGGTTTAAGTACAGAAAATACTCGTTCTCCGTGTCCAGCGCCGCCATCGCCTGGATCAGCGAGACCGCATACGTCTGCGACCCGCCGACAATGCCGGGCAAAAGATAAAGTAAGTTTAACCCAATTCGCATCAATTTTCAGCCATCAATTTCAGCCATTCTCCAAATCCGACGCTTTCACTTAGCTCAGGCGGTTTCACTCAGCTCAGGCGCTTCCGTGTCACTGCCAATCTGCTCCGGCAGAACCTCTTCGGCTTCACGCCCCTCGGCCGTTCGCAGCAAGGCGGCTTGCGTATACCAAAGTTCATGAAACGCAAAGCAGCGAATACCGGCGATCATCAGCAAGAAGTTAAGGCTGGCGGCCAGAAAGTCCACGCTCTTGCGGTCTTTGTTCCGCAGCATCACAAAGAAATGCAGCGCCATCAGCAGAACGATTAAACTTGAACCGATGACACCAATCTCGACCGGCATCACCAGGTAAGTGTTCGTTGCCGCGCCGTTGACACCGAGGTCCGTGTTCCAGCTTCCAATGCCGACAACCCAGTTTGGCGGAAAGTAGTTTTGGAAGTAGGTAAAGTCACGCCCACGCCCGCTCAGGTCAACTGAGTCCTCACCCTCGCTTGCTGAACTGCCCGATGCAAAACGAACAAATTCCTGCTGATAAAACGCGAGCTTGTTGAACAAGCTCAACGTATTTGCGACCGACTCAGAAGCGTTCGGCTGCATCAGAAAAATAACAAGCCCGATCCCCAGAGCGCTTCCCAAAGAAGCCAGCACACACTTTTTCAGCCGAACTTGAAACCCTTGCAGGCCCCATCGCAGCAGCAAAAACGAAAGAAAAGCAATCGCGCCGAAGGTGGAAAACGTCATCACGAGATTAATGACATTCAGCCAGACATAAAAGCGTCCGAGCTTGAAATAGAAAATAAAGGCAAACAGGGTCACGATCCAGATCGCCCAGGTTCCCGGCTCATGCGCCAGCCCCTTCGCGCGGGGGATAATGCCGTTGAAAAATATCCCGTGAATCGGCAGCCCCGCCGTCCAAAGGAAAATCTGGAGAAACGTCATCGCGAAACAAAACAAAACCGCGAAACGCACTATGGACGCGGGCAGATCAAACTCTCTTTTCACGAAAATAGAAAAGGTTAGCCCCGTCAACAGGAACCGGAGCGAATACAGCAGCGGATACGCGCCATGTACGCTGCCGGTCCCGAACCCGACCAGGGCGAACAAAATAAACACGCCGCCCATCAGGATCACGTAGTTCAAGCGGATTTTGCGATAATTCAGGGCGATGAGCAGCAGCGAGACAACTTCCACTGGCTGAACACTGCCGGCAATACGAAAAGGCTCATCCGAGAAAGGCAGCGCCAGGAAGTAAGCGATTTCCAGGCTGCTCCGCTTTTGACGAACCAGGTAAAGAAAATAACCGACCGTGACTAAAATTGCCAGCGCCTCGATGCTGACCGGCTGAAGCTCCGAGACACGGACGTAATTATAAGGATTGTCAAAACCAAAGTGCATAGCAGCTATTCGGGTTCGTCGCTATTCGGGTTCAGCCGCGCCCGTGCAGGACGCTTTGATACGCTTCCATAGTCATCTCGGCAGTTTTCTGCCAGGAAAAGCGGGCCGCCTGCGTGAGCGACTTGCCGCGCATCTCCTCGCGCAGTCCCGGCTCGGACAAAACGCGCGTCAGTGCCGCCGTCAGTGCCGCCGTGTCGTCCGGCGAAATCAGCAGCGCCGCGTCGCCCGCGACTTCCGGCAGCGACGACACATTGGTTGTGATGACCGGAGTGCCGCACTGCATGGCCTCCAGCACCGGCAGCCCAAACCCCTCAAACAGCGAGGGATAGACAAACACCTGCGCCCCAGTGTACAAGACCGGCAGGTCATCGTTTTCGACATACCCCAGCATTTTGACTCGGCTTTCGATGCCGAGCTGCGTCACGAGCGAAAAAATCTGCTCGTACATCCAGCCCTTCGCGCCTGCCAGCACCAGCAGCGTTTCTTTGTCTTCCAGCGCCGCGAAAGCGTGCAGCAGCACCGTGATGTTCTTGCGCGGCTCCAGCGTCCCGACATACAGCGCATACGGCCTGTCAATGCCGAGGCGGGCGAGAGTACCGTCATCTTTCCGCGGTGCGAAGCGTGCATCAGCCGCTTCCGGCGTCACCCGAACGCGCTCTGGAGAGACACCGGTGAGCCGAACTAAATCACGTTTCGTATGCTCTGAAACCGCTAAAAATAAATCGGCGTCTCGAACCGCGCGGCGCAGTCCACTAACTGCAACAACGCGGGTGTTCCGGTTGTGGTGCTGCGGAAACAGCGCGAATGTCAGATCGTGGACTGTCACAACCAGCGGCGTCTTTCGGCGCGGCGGGACAATCAAAATCGGCGTATGCAGGACATCCGCGTCTTGGATGGCTTTTGCCAGCGGCCCGGAAATCCCGGCATAATGCCACAGCAGGTATTGAATCTGACGAGGCACCGGCAGCGGCAGGCTTTCCGCCACCGGATAACTGCGCTCCTGCGCCAGCGCCGTGACTGTTTCCTGCGGGTAGAGCGTCAGCAGACGCAGGTCTATTTCCGGTATTTCGCGCAATGCCTGAGCCAGCTCGGCGGTATAGCGGGCGCTTCCTGCCGCCAGACGCTGGTACAGCGGGTCCGCAAAATAGGCGATTTGCATTTAGCCCTCCGTGTTCCGCTGTGCGAGAAGCCCGCCCGGCGGCAGAAAATTCGGCGGCAGCAGAAGTGCATGTCCGGCCCGATATACCTGCTCGGCTTCAACCTCCCGAATGCACTCCATTCCCACGCATCCGAGGCCCCGGTGGCAGGGCGCACAGGGAACCGAATGCGTCAGCACTTGATGGCTTTGGCCCAGAGGATGCCATAAATATGGGCTTTGCCCGGTCGTGACCACGGCGCAGGGAGTGCCAACCGCGCCGGCAATATGCCCGGCGACCGTGTCAACGCAGACCACTAAACGCGCCTGCGTGATGGCCGCAACCAGGCCGCCCCAGTTTAAGCGCCCGCACAGATTGACGCACCCGCTGAGGCCGGCGGTAATCTCGGCAATCAGCGCGGCGTCTTTTTCTCCGGCTCCCGTAAACACAATTCGAGCGCCGGTCTCCAGCCACCGCTGCGCCAGCACGCGCCACTTGGACGCAGGCCAGACTTTTAAATTTCCACCCGCCCCGACATGAAAGACAATGTAACCGCCGCTTGTCAAGTTGGCAGCCTGCATTTCGCGCTGCCAGGCCGCCGCGTCCGCGCCGCTGACCGGAGCCAGCGCCGGCGCGGCTTTCGCCAGGTTTTCCGCGCTCACCGGAAGCAGCCGCACTAAAGCGAGGTGGCGCTCGGACACATGAAGCGCCCGCGCGTCAAAATCCAGGGAATGCGTCGCAAGAGGCCCCCCCCCGCCGCTGCGGTATCCGATCCGCACGGGAATTTGCGCCTGCCACAAAAACGGCAGCGTGTTCGGGAAGCTCCAGCACAGGTCAATCGCCGCATCATAACGAGCGGCCTTGATTTCCCGCAATGCGTGGCGGCGGGTTTGAAAGTAGCGCCTCAGCTTGTCCCGGCGCGCCGGGGACGCCCGGTTTGTCGCCCAGTGATCCAGAATATGAATGTCGTCCACCAGAGGATGACCATCCAGAACAGGCCGCGCCCAGCTTCCGATCAAGAATCCGATTTTGCACTCCGGGAACGCGCTTTTCAGCACGGGCAGAATGGCCGTCGCCACGACCAAATCCCCTAAATGCGCGACATTGGCGATCAGCAGCCGCGACGGTGGCCTGATTACCCCTTCCCGCGCCCGCAGCGGCCGGCTGACCGACAGCGCAAAGTCCGTCGCCTGCATTGCGAAATTCAGGGCGCGGCTGCGGCGGCAGTACGCGCCGCGCATGACCGGCAGCGGAGAGTCCATAATTTACGTCCGTAATTTACGCCAGCTCAACATCAGGGCGTCCCAGCAGGCGGCGCAGCCTGAAGACCAGCGGGCTTAACGGGCGCGGAAAAAACATCAATGGCACCACAACCAGCCACAAATAGGGACGGAAGCCGTACATCTGGAAAAGCCGCCGGATGGCATCGCGCCGCGAGGGCCAAAGCTCCGCCCCGCGCCCGTAAATCTTGACCCGGCTGACAAAGTGACGCACATCAATCAAGTTTTTTGCCTTGACTTGCCGGATGACCTTTTGAGAATACCCGGCCTGTTCCGCATAAGTCAGCACAGTGTTGATTCCGGTCACGAAAATCCGGAAATAGTTATCAAACGGCGAGTTTTCCGCACGCTGCGCCAGCAGCGGCTGCGCCGCCACCACAAATCCCCGGCTTGCGGCAAGAGCATCCAGAAACAGAAAGGCTTGCAGGAAGTTGGAGCCGATTTTGTCTTCATACTGCCCCGCGCTCAGGCGCTCCGCAAGCCGCGACTTGTTGAAGGCAAGAATAGACATAAAGCCGATGGATGTTTCCAGCAATCCCAAAACGCCGCTTTTGTCTTGAATGATTCGATCTTCCGCCATTGGGAACCAGGCAGGTCGCTCTTCCGCCGGGTCGCGGAGGAACGTGCGAGCGTTTAAAGAGAAGCCGTCAAAATCAGGGTGCTTGCGGATAAACCCCAGCAGCTTAACAACCGCGCCCGGCAGCAGAAGGTCATCGTCCGAGATCAAGAATACAAACTCCCCCCGTGCCAGGTCAATCGCCTTCAGAAAGTTTCGGTCCGGGCCGATATTCTCCGAGTTGCGAACCGCCCGCAGCAAGACATGGGGCGACTGCAGTCCGGCCTGCCGGATCACTTCCGGCGTTCCATCCGGCGAGGCATTGTCCACCACCAGCACTTCGACTTCCGCGGCATCTTCAGGCCCGATTTGAGGCAGCAGGGCGCTTAACGCTTGCTCAAGCAGCGCCGCGCGGTTAAAAGTCGGCAGGCAAAAAGAAAGCAGCGGTGGAGATAATATATCAGAATCCATACAGAAGAAACCTATCACTCAAGTTTGGTCGTTGGCAAGAATTTGGTCGGAAGCAAGCGGAATATCTTGATGCCATTCCCGCCGCTTGTGCACGAAAATCCATGTTCCGCCGCCGAGACCCATCACCAGCGTGATCACAAGATAGCCGAGCATCATGCCGGTCTCGGCGTAGGGCCTGCCTAGAAAATAAATCACGGCCACCATGAGCGGCGCGGCCCCCACGGAAATCCATAAAAAAGGCTCCTGCTTGTGGGCACGCAGGTAAATCGCCTCGCATTGAATCACATGGTTGATCAGGCCGGCGCTCAGGGCGAGCGCAAACGGCAGCGGACGCAGAACGCGATGCGCCAGAGGGTAATGAATATGATTCAGAAACAGCACCACGGAAAACAGCAGCACGCTGCCGATCACGGCGACCGTGAGCGACTGCCAGAGACAGGAAAAAAACAGGCGGTCCAGCGCATCGAACTGCCGCTTCGCAATGAGTGTCCCAAAAGGCGCGGATTTCGTCACCATCCATGCCACGGCAAGTCCTGAGACCGCGCCGATAATGTTGCCGCTCATGCCGAGCTGGCCCGCCGCGACCGGCCGATGCATCGCAAACAAGCTCGGCACGAAGAGCTGAAAGATAAAGTAGCCAGCCAGCCAGCTCAAGCCGATCTTCCACTGAAAAGGCCAAATGTCCTGTTTCCAGTGGAAAACATTGGCGGTGGGCGGCGTTTTCAGCAAATCCCGGATGACCGGCCGCTGACGCCGCCAGACCCAGGCCGCGCTGAATACGAGCGCCACGGTATTTGTGATAGGAGCCGTGTAAAGCCCCCAGTGCAGCAGCAGGGTCAGCCAGAACAGCAGCGTGCCGGCCACGTTTTGGGCAAGCTGAACTCCCGCAACCTCCGCCACCAGTCCGCAGCCCTGCAGCAGCGACAAAAGCGGGCTGAGGGCAAGCGCTCCCGCCGTCACCAGCACAATCCAAAGCCACGGCATCTGCCAGGCAACCGCCGCGCCGTGCGGCTGGAACACGTGAAAGTAAATGTAGCCGCCGGGAAATAAAACCAGTCCGACCAGCAGCGCAACCACGCCATACCAAATCAGGCTGAACCGGAGCAGTGCCGCCAGCCGCGCTTTTGCCCGGGCCCCGCCCTGCAAAGTCCCCTGCGTGGTCCATTCCAGCTCGGCCCGCTCATGGCTGGCAAACTGAAGAACAACCGTGGAAAGTCCCAGCTCGAAAAATGCCTGCAAGCCGAGAATGCTGACGAAAGTCACGTAAAACGCCTGCTGATAGATAGTCAGCGAGCGTGTCAGCAGCAGAAACGAGACCAGGCCGGACACGCCGAGCCACCCGCGTGACAGCAGCGTCCGGCTGACCGCCTGGTCAATGCCGACTTTTGCCAGCGCTTGATGCAGCCGCGAAGAGGATATTGATGCTGTTTCGGTCGCCACTAGAACTTTTCTTCCACTAGAACTTTTCTTCCAAAAGCTTATTTCCGGCACAGCCACTCAGACAGCAAAGGCCGGACTTGGCTGTCAAACGACAGCTTGGTTTTTTCCATCTGCCCCGCGCCGCGCGTCAGAATGCAGCCCAGCGTGTCGCCGGTGTTCTTTTTGTCCTGCCGCATTGCCGCCAGTATCCGCTCCGGGTCCGCCGCTGCCAGCGTGTTTTGGTACGGCGCGTAGTAGGGAGTCAGCCACTCGTGAAGGCTCTCAAAGTAGTCCGGCGACACCCAGCCCAGCTTGGACGAAAAAAAAGTGGCCGCGAGAACGCCTAGCGTGACGGCGATGCCATGCGGGATGCTGTAATCCGTGGCCGACTCGTAGGCATGGCCGAATGTATGCCCGTAGTTCAGCAGGTTCCGTATGCCTTTGTCGAATTCGTCTTCTTCAATGAACCGCTTCTTGATCGCAAGCGAGTCCCAGACCATTTCGCGGAGCAAATTAGGTTGCGCGGCGCAGCCGGCGAGCTTTGGCTTTAGGCCCGTGACTGCGGCCTCGCCTTCAATGAGGTGCAGCTTGATGACCTCGCCCAGTCCGCTGCGGAGTTCGTCGGGCGACAGAGAATTCAGCACATCAAAAGCCAACAGAACTTCATGCGGGGGGTAAAACGTGCCAAGCTGGTTCTTGTAATGCCCGACATTGATCGAGCTTTTGCTGCCGATGCAGCTATCGCACTGGGCCAGCAGCGTTGTGGGAATTAAACTCCAGCGGACGCCGCGAAATAGCGTGGAGGCGATAAAGCAGCTTAAATCCTGCAAAACGCCGCCGCCGACAACCAGCAGCAGGCAGTCCCGTCGAAACCCCGCGCCAAGCAGCCATTCAATATGCGGGCTGAGCGCATCCAGGCTTTTCGCCGGTTCCGTCGCCTCAATCCGCCGCACATTCTCAGGCGGCAGCGCCTGCGCGAAAGCATCGGGGTACAGGACGGCGACCTGCCGGTCCACCAGGGCATAAGTGCGCTGGCCTTCGGAAGCGCTTTGCAGGGCTTCCAGGAGGCTGGGAACTTCAGTGACGGCGTAAGAATGAGACTTGCTTTGGATTTGCATAAACTGAGTTTGCGTAGCAGGGCGGCGTCAGCGGCAGGTAAAGCCGCCATCTACAAGAAGGGTTTGGCCGGTCAAATAAGTGTTCGCGTCGCTGCACAGCCAGGCGACAAAATGCGCGATCTCATCCGGCTCGGCCAGCCGTCCGGCGGGAATGGACGCGGCGATCTTCTCCAAATCGGCAGGCGAGTTGTTCTGCCGGGTCAAATCGGTCGCCACATAGCCGGGGCAGACGGAGTTGACCAGAATGCCGTGCGGGGCCAGCTCCACGGCGGCGGTTCGGGAGAGGCCGTTCAGGCCGGACTTGACCATGCTGTACGCGCCCCGCCGCTCTTTCGTGACCACGCCGAAGATTGAGCTGATGTTGACGATCCGGCCCCAGTTCCGCTGCTTCATTCCGGCGGCGACGCCTTGGATGACTTGAAGCGGGGCGGTCAGGTTGATCTGGACCATCTGCTGCCAGTCTTGCGGCGTGATCGCTTCAATGTCGCTTAGGACATTGATGCCGGCGTTGTTGACGACGATGTCAATGCCGCTGCCGTGCCGCGCAAGCCAGGAAGCCAGCGACGCGGGGTCACCCAAATCAAGTTCAGCCCGGCTTGGCGTCAGCACGTCCGCCCCCTGCGCCCGCAGGGCCTCAGTGATGGCCGCGCCGATCCCGCGTGCCGCCCCGGTCACTAGAGCAGTTCGCTGGGGCATGAGTTCATTCCTTCTTAAGCCGCATCATTTTTTCAGGGCGCACCCCTCGGACTCTGGCTTTCCCTGCGCGCGATGATACGTCGCCCCAAATCAATTCCCGGCACCTCTATGAAGCGGTAGGTTAACGTAGATAATGCCATCACTAAAGGTAGAGACAGGAAAAAATATAAGGATACTGCTGACAGTGATGTTAGGTGCAAGTTCATCATCCGAATCAAACCAAAAAACAGTGGCGGCAGGATGACATATACGATCATGAAATGCGTCAAGTAACAGCTATAGCTGATCAGGCCGATGTAACGAACCGTTTTGTTGACTAACAGACTCCATGGCATCAGTGACAGCCCCCAGGTCAAAAACAAAAATGCTAGGCCAAACTCAAACACATCCCCGATGTGAGGAATAGGACGTTTGTATGTCGCAAAGAACAAAAACAGCATCGACAGGCAGAGGAGACTCAGCGACCTCACCCGGCGGTAGGGGGTTTGTGCGGGAGATACGCCGTGCCTTGACGGCACAAGAAACGAGAGAACAAAGCCCAAAAGGAACACCGGAAGCTGTGTAGGGAACCACAAACCTATAAACTTGTAGAAAAGGTCTGCATTTGGAACTTGCCAACGTGGGCCGAAAGCACTTATGGTAAGGTGGTTGATTAACACCTGCAAGACTACTGCCACACAAGTACCTGCCAAGGCCCGTTTGAGCGATGTCACCCACGCAAAAAGGAGTGGGACACAGACGTAAAAGGTCATCTCCACGGCGACCGACCAGCCGCCAGGCACCACGCTGTTGATCGAAGTCGGAAACCAACCATGAGTAAACGTCACAGTGGCTAAAATTAACCTCCAGTCTAGGCCAAAGGGTGCCCAATACTGACGTGCGAATGGGGCGCCACCGACCCAGGTGTAGGCAATTATGGACAGCCAGAAAAGGGGCGCAATACGAAAAAACCGCCTGATGAAAAAATTGGAAGTGGCGTACTTCTCGTACCCGCGTCGCGAACGGCTGGACATAATCAATGTTAATGCACTGATTACGAAGAAAAGCTGAACCCCTGTACGCCCATCCCCTGCCAACCTGTCAACATGGGGCTCTAAGCCCGGCCAGAATTTGTGCTTGTAGATAAGATAATCCACAGAGTGAACAAGTAAAACGCCAAGGAATGCAATACCTCTTAAAGCATCAATGTATGCGTAATGGTATGCTTTCTCTGAAGCCGCCAGTGGGGCAGCCCCGCCGGCCGGAGCTTCAACCTTTTTTCGTTCAGTCAGGTTCATTCTAGGCCCCCCTCCGACTTAAGCCTTGCCTGATGGCACCTGTGCTCCGCACGGTCAGCCCTGCCCGTGGACGGCATCAATGGACTTGCGATACCGCTCTTCCATCATGGCGAGGCGGGCATCGTCTTCGCGGTGGATGGAGCCGTAGTATTCGCGCTTGTTCTTCAGCCACATGATCTCGAACTCAACGGCCTTGAGGAACGCCTCCTGCTTGTTTTCCAAAGCATCCGGGCAGCCGAACACGACTTTGCGTGTCTCATACCGATCCAAATGTCCTTTCGGGAATGCCTGGAAGAACGGCAAAGAATGCACGGAAACGGCCCCGCCCACTACCACGGCCAGCCCCTTGGCTTTGGCCTTCGCCGCCACGTCCAGGCCAATCTTCAAAACCTCGTCGCCGTTCACCGCGTCCCGGTTCAGGCCCATCGAGCCGGTCAGGTCCACCCGGCCCAGAACAATGCCGTTCAGGCCGCCGATTTCGGGAATTTCCAACATCTTGTCAAAGTTTTGGATTGCGGTGATCGTTTCCAAATTAATCAAGTAATCCATGTCTTCGCGCTGATCGTCGGGGAAGACAAGCTTGACCGCCTGCAGATACTTCTTAAGCGCGTAAGGAGTTTCGACCATCGGCGCGACCAGATGCTCCGTGCCGAGGCTTGTCGCCTCGAACATGTCTTTGATCGCCTCGCAGCCGCCGATTTTTAGGGTTAGACCGAGGCCCGCTTTCAGGCTGACTTCTTTGAGCCGCATCGCTTCTTCAAGCCGCGTGCCTTCGGCTTCAAACTCGGCTTTGACGCCCACAACATGATATTCTTCGCGCAGCTCAATCAGTAGCGCCACCATTTTCTTTTCAAGATTGTTCAATCTGCTCTCCTCTTTAAACGCCGCACTGCGGCATCTCTAATTTATGTTGATTTCTTCTGCTCACTCTGCAGCAAGATTTTCTGCAATGAGATTTTGCTGAAGTTCTTCCCGGCTGAGAAACGGGGCCATGTCTTCCAGCGGGGCGGACACCATGCGCCCGTCTTCCAGCTTGCGCGAGGAAACTTTGGGCGCGAACTGCTGGCTCAAATCGAGAAACACTTCGCACATCTGCGGCCCTGCGCCGCTGAGTGTTTCCTGAATTGCCTCGTTCAACTCGTCCATGCTGCGGGCGGCATGGTAGGCAAACCCGCAGGCATCGGCTAGCTTGCGGAAGGGCGCAAAGCCGAGGCCGCTGTCAGTCCCGCACCCGATGACGTTATCGGGAAAATAATTTTGCTGCGTTTGCCGTATCGAGTGATACCCCTGGTTGTTGAGAACGAACAGCTTGACCGGCAGATCGTGCATCACGATGGTTTGCAGCTCGGCCAGGTTCATCTGGATCGAGCCGTCCCCGGCAAGGCAAACGATGTCCCGGCCCGGACTGCCGAACGCCGCGCCAATTGCCGCCGGCAAATCATACCCCATAGACGCGCACCCGGAGTTCGTGTAAAGCCGCTGGCCGGGTTTCAGAAAAGCCGCCTGGAACGATGTCACGCAGGCGGTTCCATCGCCCGTGACGACAATCTGGTTTTCAGGCAGATGCTGAAACAGCGCTTCCATGAAGACATAGGGATTAATGCCGTCCACGCTGTCCCGGTACTCCGGCAGCACGACCGGGTACTTTGCCGCCCGCTCCCGGCACCAAGCCAGCCACTGCGTATGCTTTTGCGGGACTTCTTGGGCGGGCTGCGCCAAAAGCTGCGCCAGCACATCCGCGACATTCGCCTGCACCGGCAGGTCAGGATAAATGGTTGGCTTTTTCAGCTCCGCCGGGTCAATGTCCACCACCACTTTGTACGCCCGGTGGGCGAAGTTCTCCCAGTTGTAGCTGATCTGCCGAATGTTCAGGCGGCTGCCCAGCACCAGCAGGAAGTCGGCGTTCTGCACGGCAAAGTTTCCCGCCCGGTCGCCGATTGTGCCGGGCCGCCCAACAAACCCCGGATGGTCGTTCCAAATCAAATCGTGTGCGTTCCAGGCCGTCACGACCGGAACTCCCCAGCGGTCCGCCAGAGCAATTAAATCGGCCTGAGCGCCGGCAAGGCGGACGCCGGAACCCGCAAAAATGACCGGGCGCTCCGCTTCCCGGCAAAGCTGGGCGATCTTCTCGCAAAGCTGCGGCAGGCGGGACGTATCATCATTCACAGGTTCCAGCTCGGCGGGATCAAAGCCCGGCAGCGTGTCCGGGTCAATCAAAGCCCCCTGCACATTCATCGGAATATCCAGCCAGACCGGGCCGGGTCGTCCCGATTTTGCCAGAAACAGCGCTTTTTCCAGATGGTAGCGGATTGCCTGCGGGTCGGTGACCATCTCGGCGTACTTTGTCATTGGCGCAACCACTTTGACAATGTCAAGCTCCTGGTCCCCAAGCTGGCGCAGGGGCAGGTTAGTGCTTCGAACCACGGTCTCGAACTTGACTTGACCCGAAATCACAATCATGCCAATCGAGTCTGTCCAGGCCCCCCAAACACCCGTAATGGCATTGGTTCCGCCCGGCCCGGTCGTCACATTGACGGCGGCCAGTTTGCCCGTCAAACGGCAGTAGCTTTCCGCCGCCATCGCGCAGGCCTGCTCATGGTGGCAGCAGACATATTTGAGGCCCTGGCAGCGGCCAATCGCGTCGTTGAGATGCATGGCCCCGCCGCCGGTAACCAGAAAAACATGGTCAATCCCATGCCGCACCAGCGACTGTGCAATATAATCTGAGACTTTCATCATAACATTACTCATAGCATTACTCATAGCATTTTTAGCGTGACGCTCATTTAGCGTGACGCCCAGTGGAGCGTGCGGCGCAGCGCCTCCTCCAATCCGATCCATGTGTCCAGACCCAGCTCGCTCTTTGCTCGCTGAGTCGAGGGAACATAACGGGAAGCCGCCGCGCCGGGAATTGGGGCGCTATGAATCCGCACCGGCAGGGCCGACGAAAAGCAGGCGGCCACGGCTTCGGCGATTTCGGCAATCGTTTTTGCGTCTTCCGAGCCGACATTGTAGGCGCGTCCCGGCGTCCCGCGCAGCAGAATGGTCCACAGCCAGATCGCAAGGTCCGCCGCGTAGAGATAGGAGCGAAATGGGGTTCCGTCCCCGCCCACTTCAACCGGACCGCCGGCCAGGCCGTCACGCAGGAAGTTGCCGACGGCAAAATGCGTGTCCAGCGGCAGATACGGGCCGACAAACGCAAAGCCGCGCGCGACCACTACTTCTAAACCATGCTTCTCGGCATACACCGCGCCGAAAAGCTCCGCCAGCCGTTTGCCTTCGCCATACGCCGCACTGGCCCGCCCGCAGTCCGGTGCGCCGGGATAATCTTCCGAGACATGGCTTAGGCCGGGCGGCTGCGTTCCGTAGACCGCGCCCGACGAGGCCAGCAGAAAACGCTTGGCCCCGCATAGTCTTGCAAACTCCAGCGTTCGCCGCGTTCCTTCCGTCACGGTCTCGATCATGCCGAGCGGATTGTCCCGGTTCAGCGCGGCACTGGCCTCGGTCGCGCAGTGCAGGACATGCGAGAAGGCTCCTTCCGGGAACGCAAACGAGCAGACATCTCCGGCCCGAAGCGTGATGGACGGGTCCCGCGCCAGATGCGGCGCTTTCTCCGCGAACGCCTTCGGGTTGCGGGTGAGAACAACCGCCTCCGCCCCAAGCTGCAAGCGCCGGTTGGCCCAAAGAAAGCTTTCCAGCAGCCAGCAGCCGAAAAACCCGGTTCCTCCCGTGACAAACAGCCGCTGCCCGCGCAGATCGTCCCAAAGGCCCGCAGTATGCAGCAGCACATGATCTAAATCGGCGGCTAACGGATTAAGCATCGCTGACATCATCCGACGACTGCCAGCTCGCGCCGGGCGGACCTTGCATAGCTGCCGATGGTTTCAATCATATAGTCTTTGTGGGCGTCGGTCAGCCCTGGGTAGACGCCGACCCAGAAGACATTGTTCATCACGAAGTCGGTGTTCGCCAAGTCGCCGATCTTGCGATGCGTGATATTGGCGTAGGCCGGCTGCTTTAATAAATTGCCTGCAAACAGCAGGCGCGTGCCGATTTTCTTGGAATCCAAGTGCCGCACCAACTGGTCACGGGTGAACGGAGCATCGGGCCGCACGGCGATTGGGAAGCCGAACCAGGACGGCTCGGAGTTCGGCGTCGCTTCCGGCAGGATCAGATGCTCCTGCAAATCCTGCATTCCGGCGTGCAGGTACGCGAAGTTTCGCCGCCGGGCGGCAATAAACTCCGGCAGCTTTTTGAGCTGAGAGACGCCGACGGCGGCCTGCATGTCGGTCACTTTCAAATTATAGCCGATATGCGAGTAGGTATATTTGTGGTCATAGCCGCAGGGCAAGTCGCCCAGCTGCCACTCGTACCGCTTGCCGCAGGTGTTGTCCTTGCCCGGCTCGCACCAGCAATCTCTGCCCCAGTCGCGGAACGATTCGGCGAGGACTTTAAGCTTGACATTGTTCATAAACACGGCTCCGCCTTCGCCCATCGTGATATGGTGGGCGGGATAGAAACTTGCGGTGGCGATGTCGCCGAACGTGCCGACCTTCTGGCCGTTGTACGTTCCGCCAATCGCGTCGCAGCAGTCTTCGACCAAAAACAAGTCGTGCTTCTTGACGAACTCGCTGATGGCGGCCATGTTGCCGGGGTTGCCCAGCGTGTGCGCGAACATTAACGCGCGGGTTTTTGGCGAGAGCGCTTCTTCAAGCTGGTCAATGTTCAGGTTATAGTCGGGGATTGTCACGTCTAAGAAGACCGGAACCAGCCCGTTCTGGATGATCGGGTTCACCGTGGTCGGAAAGCCCGCCGCCACGGTAATCACTTCGTCGCCCGGCTTCAGCCGCCGGTCGCCAAGCGTCGGAGAGGTCAGCGTCGTCAGCGCAATGAGATCAGCCGACGAGCCGGAGTTGACCAGAAGCGCCTTGCGGACGCCGCAGAAGCGGGCGAACTCGCGCTCGAACTGGGCGGCGAACCGGCCCGTGGTCAGCCAGAAGTCAAGCCCGGAGTCCACCAAGTGCTGCACATCTACGGCGTCAAACACCCGGCCCGACACGGGAACGGAACTTTCGCCCGGCACGAACGGCTGCGGGGCGAACGCTTCGGCATGATATTCTACGACTAAATCGGCAATCTGCGCCCGGAGCGCATCGGCTTTTGCGGTCATTGCAAATCTTTCTAAGCAATCTGTCGGCGTAGGGGCAGACACCCGTGTCTGCCCTGCTTGTCCGCGTCTTTGTCTTTCGCGTCTTCAAGAGGCTGACCATCAAAAAAGAGGCCAGAATAGGAGAAGAGAGGGCAGACACGGGGGTCTGCCCCTACGGGGCGTTATTCACGCAAAAAGTCGGTGTACCACTGGATTGTCTTTTCCAGCGCTCCGTCCAGCGTGTAGAGCGGCTCCCAGTCCAGCATCCGGCGGGCTTTGGCGGCGCTTAGATACTGGTGCTTGATCTCGTTGGAAGCTTCGTTTCGGACATCGGGCTTCAAATCGGAACCCATCACGTCCAAAATCTTCTGCGTCAGCTCCAGCACCGTCACTTGCAGCTCATTGGAGAAGTTGAACGCTTCGCCGCTGAGACCCGAATTGCCCGCCATTTGTTCCGCCAGCAGCATGTACGCCGCCGCGCCGTCTTCCACATAAAAATAATCTCGGACAAACGAGCCGTCGGAGCGGATCACCGGCGCTTGGCCGCGCAGTATGGAGCGGATCGTTCCCGGCACAATCCGGTTCCAGTTCAAATCGCCCCCGCCGTAGAAGTTGCCGCAGCGGGTAATTGTTACGGGCAGATCGTAGCTTTTGGCGTAGGTGTACGAGATCAAATCGGCGCAGGATTTGGAAACGTCGTAGGGGTGCTGCCCCTGCAAGGGCGTCGTCTCGTCATACGGCAGCACGTCCTGGTCGCCGTAGGCTTTATCCGACGACGCGATGACAATCTGCTTGACTTTGGGGGAGCGGCGGCAGGCTTCCAGCAGGCACCAGGTTCCCTGAATGTTGGCTTCAAACGTAGAGACCGGGTTACGGTTCGCAATGCCGACAATTGTCTGGGCGGCGAGATGAATGACCGTATCAATCTCGTACTCGCCCATCGCCCGCTCCAGCATCGCCTGATCCACAATGTCGCCCCGGACGATTTTCACTTTGTCCAGATGGCCCGAACGCACTAATTCGCAGCCGGGAACCCAGTCCCGCACCAGGCACACGACATCGGCCCCAGCCGCCACAAGTGACTTGACCAGCCAGCCGCCGACAAGGCCCGTCGCGCCCGTCACCAATGTCGGGCGATCTTGCCAAAATCCGCTATTCAAATTCACCGTCATACCTTCCAGGGGGCCTTTCCCGACTGCCACAAGTTTTCGAGTATCTTTTTCTCGCGCAGCGTGTCCATGCACTGCCAGAAGCCTTGGTGCCGGTAGGCGACAAGCTGCGACGCTTCGGCCAGCCGCTCCAGCGGGGTCAGCTCCAGCAGCGTGTCATCGCCTTTCAGATAGTCGAAAATCTCCGGCTCAAAGACAAAGTAGCCGCCGTTGATCCAGCCTTCGCCGATCTGCGGCTTTTCGCTGAACTCACGCACGAAATCGCCCTCAAAAACCAGGCCGCCGAAGCGGGCGGGAGGACGCACTGCGGTAATTGTCGCAATCCTGCCGTGCGACTTGTGGAACTCCAGCACTCTTTGAAGGTTCACATCGCAAACGCCGTCGCCGTAAGTGACCATAAACGTGCCGCCGCGCAGATGCGGCTCCAAACGCTTGATCCGCCCGCCGGTCTGCGTGTTCTGGCCGGTGTCCATCAGATTGACGACCCAATTCTCGGTTTCTTTTTCCAGGTCTTCGACCCGCCCGCTGGCAAGGTTGACCCGCAAACTGCCGCCGAGGCTGTAATGGTCCAGAAAGTAGCGCTTGATAATCTCGCCTTTATACCCTAATGCCAGAAAGAAGTCCGTGAAGCCGTAATGCGCGTAAGACTTCATAATATGCCAGACAATCGGATGCTCGCCGATTTCGACCATCGGCTTGGGCTTGATTTCGGTTTCTTCCGCCAGGCGCGTCCCCAGCCCGCCCGCTAATATGACTACGTTCATAAGATTATCACTAAATTTATTGCGATTGTCCTGCTTTAAGCGCGGCTTCTTCTTTGATTGCTTCTTTGGCTGCCGCGCCGGTCATTCCACTGCCGTTCAGCGATGGGCCGGCGGCGCTTGTTTTCGGCACGGCGCGGAAGTATTCCCAGACCACGGAAACGAGGAACGCCAAAAACGCCAGCAGAAGGCAGATTGCCGCCAACTTGCTGAGGCCCGGCTCGCCACTTTTCGGCGGCACGGCGGCGTCAATCACCGTCATGCGGCTGAGCGACGACGCATTGTCCAGCCGGATTTTCGCCGCTTCGCTGAGCGTCGTTTCCAGCACGCCAAGCTGAATGCCGACTTCCGCCTGCAAGCGCCCCGCCTCGCCGGACAGCCGGCGGCTGACGCCTAAATGCCGCTCGGCGGAAGCGATCTGCTGGGTCAGCTTTGCTTGACGCGCGACAAGGCCGGTAATTTCCTCGGTGCTGCGGATGTCCGGCGTCGTCAAGCTGCGCTTGATGCCCTCAATCTGTCGGTCCAGCTCCGCCTGGTCCACACTCAGCCGCGCCTGCGCCTGTAGGACCGCCGGGTTTTCCGGCCCGAACAGTTTAAACGCGGTGTCATAAGCCGACTGGTCCTGAGTGACCCGGCTGCGGGCATTCGCCAGCAGGGGATCATCAGTCGGCACATTGGACAGAGCACGCAGCTGGCTGCCGATCCCCTGCTGGCCGACGGCCCGCACCGCCTGCGCGGCCCGCAAATCCGCCTGCACCTGGTTCAGCGCCGTATACAGCTGCCCTAAGCCGGACGCCGCCGTCACTGCATCCGTACTTCCGCGAGGAGCGCCAGCGGGAGAGGAGCTCTCCGAAGAAGCGGCATCGGAAGGAAAACTGCCGGACGCAGACGGCGTCAGGGGGACGCTGCGCGGGTCAACCTGGCTGAGGCCGCGGGTGAAGTCCAGTGACCGCGCGACTGCGTCCTCATAATTTGCCCGCGCCTGCCGCACTTCCCGGTCGGCCCCGCGCAGCAGAACCGCGCCTTGATCGGTATCGCTGGTCGCGTAGTATTCTTTCAGCGCCAGCGCGTAATCGTTGGCCGCCTCCGCCGCCGCGTTTTCCACCTGGGCCGCGCCGGGCGACGAATGCGGGGAAAACTTGGGCGGTCCCGGCAGAGTCACCGAGATATACAGCAGACCATCGGTGATGCTGTCGTCCGGCTTGACGTTTTTCGTCAAAAAATCTACGGCATCCTCTTCCGTGCGAAACGTCTTCGCACCGTAAAGCTGCCGGAGATGCACATGGCGCTCCACGGTGTCCGCCAACGCGCGGCTCTTCAGAACGCCTAAATAACGCTTGCTTGTTCCTCCGCCGCCGCCCGTCAGCAGGGCCAGCGCCGAGCCGCCGCTGGAAGCCTGCTGAAGCGCGACGGAAGTCGAGGCCGTGTAGGTGCGCGGGGTTAATGCTCCCAGCAGCAGCACTCCGGCCGCCGCCGAAAGGGGACCCGCCCAGAGCCAAATCCGGCCCTGGCGGCGCAGTGCCCGGCGCAGACGCGCTCCATCAATGATGATTTCGTCCTGCGGCACGGTAGACACTTTGTCTTGCGGCGCGGAATAGGCTTTGTCTTGATAGGCTTTATCTTGCAGCACGGTTATGGTGTCTCAGCACACGAAAACGGTGGATAAAAAGCAGGGTGGAGATACATGGAGAGGCTGTGTGTCCTTCGCCCCATTATATCTCAAACCCCTGCCTCTTGTCAAATCATACGGGCGAACACGAAGGAAAAGAGGGCGAACACGGGGGTTCGCCCCTACGAAAACATCAGCAAAACGTAGGGGCAGGCCCCCGTGCCTGCCCTTCTTTATCTGTGCCTGCCCTTCCTTCCTGCCCGTGCCTGCCTCTTGTCAAACCGCAGGGACTACAGCCCAAAGACTATAGCCCAAAGACGCTGGACAGAACTTTCAGCGTAATCGCGCCTCCCAGCAGGCCCTGGAAGAACTCGCTGAAGCCGTTGCCGCTGCGGCTGATCTTCTCGGCCAGCACTTTGGTCGGAACCAAAATCAGGTCGCCGGGCTGGAGCGCCCCGGCTTTGTCCGCCGGGATCAGGCCGCCGCCGGCATGAATGACTTCAATCCGGTCGGTTGCCGCGTCCGGAGTAAAGCCGCCGACAAGCCGGACGTAGTAGTCAATAGACTGGCCGGGCCGGTAGACGACCCCGCGCCCGCTGTAGACCGCGCCGACGACTTGCACTGTGGTCGGCGTTTCCGGCACGACCAGGGTGTCGCCGTCTTTGAGCAGCACGTCGTCAATCGAGCCGGGACGCTTGATGGCCTGGGCCAGTTGGACTGCCACCGCGCCGTTCGGCTGAAGCTGGCTCAGCGTCAGGAGACGCGCGGGGGAAACCAGGCTGTTCTGCGAGAGGGCGTTCGTCAGCGGCGCGAGGTTCGGGTTGGCGGCGCTGGCAGCCGCCCCGCCAAGACCGGCGATACTGGAACCCGAACCGCCGGCCGCCGTGCCGGCGGCTTGAATCAGCTCGAGATTGGATTTCGCCCGCTCACGCTGCAGCTGGCTCAAGTTGAGCATGTCGCTCATGCGGGCGATCACCGTCGCCAAATCAAGCTGCCCCGGCGTCGCAAGCGCATCCGACATGCGCGTAAACTCCGCGCCCGGCGGGAAGGCTTCGGGCCGCAGGCCGCCGGCCTGCTTGATCGCCTCACTCAGGTGCATCCCCCGCTGAATAATAATCGGGCCGGGCCGGTTGACCATGCCGGTCACGGTCACGACGCCGGGATGGTCCTGCAGGGTGCCGTCGCCCTGGACAGCGATCACATCGCCGTCTTGAAGCGCGAGATCGGTTCCCGACGCCACTGTCTGCTCCGGCGTGTAGTCTACGGTCTGGGAAGGAATCGCCGCAGAAGCCACTTGAACGGCCTTGTCGGTAACCGGACGCCGGGCATGGGCCACCGTTACCCGCGTGCCGCCGCCGGGCTTGAACGCGCCGACGACTTTCAGCAGGTCGCTGAGCCGCATCCCTTCGCCGCGGGCATAGAGGCCGGGTGCAAGGACATTGCCTAAAATCTTGACCGTGTGGTCCGGCGTAAAGTGCGCCTCGCCGTTGCGGTAGATTGCGAGAACGTCGTTGTCCTGAATGGGACGGTCGGCACTTTGATCGCCGGCATCAATATCGCGCAGGCTGACGTAATCGTAGGCATACGTGCCGTCGCCGCGCTGATGTAGCAGAACCGCCCGGTTGAGGTAGGCGTCCGGCAGCGGTCCGCCGGAATCCAGCAGCAGGTCGCTGACACGCATGTTGTCGCTCTGGGTATACAGGCCGGGCCGCTGCACCGCGCCGCGCACCGTGACAAGCCGCCGGCCAATGTAGGAGACTTCCTGCCGCGTGTAAAGCTGCAAAATGTCGAAGCGCTTTAGCGGAATGTTCTGCGTCGGGTCACCGTTGAGCGCTTGTCCGATGTCGAGATGCAGGCGCGTGGTCGTGTTGTCCGGGTTCAGGCGGGTCAAATCGGCCTGGTTTGTGTACGTGTCATCCAGGAGGCCACGCGCCCGCGCAATGAGATCGGCCACGGTCAGGCCGGGCGTGAGCGCGTAATCGCCCGGCTGGTTGACCGCGCCATTAATGGTGACGCGGTTGGTGATAATCGAGCGGATGGAAGACACTTCAATCGTGTCGCCGTCATAGACCGAGACACCTGCGACTTTGGCTTTGTCGCGCAGGTTGACATCGCGGATAACCCGGTCGGTGCCGTTGTTGATCGTGTCAATGTGGACGTTCTGGTCCACGCCCGACGGCTTCACGCCCCCGGCATAGCGCAGCGCATCGCGCAGGCTTTCGCTGGGCGTCAGCTCATACACTGCCTGCTGGCGAACTTCCCCGCGAATGGCAATCCGGGACAGGCGGGCCGGAATGTAGATATTGTCCCCGGCCTGAAGCGCAATGTCGCCGTTCTTCGCGCTGGGGCGGGCCGCCGTCGCCCCAATCAGCGGATAAATGTCAAGCGTGCCGGCCAGACGCCCGCTCCGCAGGACACGGATGTCCCGCAGCGAGCCGTCCGCCGTCGGCCCGCCGGCGGCGTTCAGGACATTGAACGCGGTCGCGGTCGCCGGCACGGTGTAGGTACCGGGCGCAAAGGCCGCGCCGCTGACCGTCACTTGAATGGTTCGAAGCTGGCGCAGGTTGATGGACACGTCTACGTTCCGGTACAGCCGCTCCAGCTGCCGCCGCAGCGTGTCTTCGGCCTCCGAGGCCGTCCGTCCGGCGACGGAGATGCGCCCGACGCCTTCGACCTCAACGCCGCCTTGCAGGTCAACCGTCGCCGTGAACTGGCGCGGCGGCAGGGCCAGGGCGCTGTAACGCACGGTGAGCCGGTCGCCCGGCTGGAGCTGGTAGTTCGGCGGCAGGGATGCCAGCACATTCCGGTACAGCGTGGAGGAGATCGGGTCGGTCACCTGTCCGACAACCGCGTTCGCCGTGCCGTTTTGCACCAGCGCGTCGTCACCGGGGAACTGGATGTCGCTGCCGAGCGGCGCGGCATCTCCGGGAAACCCGCCGCCGGTCTGGTACGGATTTTGATTTGAGTTTTGATTGGGGTTCTGATAAGTGTCGCCGTTTTGGGCGCTGTCGCCGCTCTGGTCATTGTAGCCCGCGCTCGGCGGACGGCGCAGAATTGTCGTGCTGGTTACGTCGCCGTTCAGCGCATCGCCGCCGGGACCTGTGCCGGTGTACCCGCCGCCATTGAAGTTCGGGTCGGCGTTGTTTGGGATGCCGGCGGGATCAGAGTAGCCATTAGAACGCGGGCCGCTTGGATACTGGCTATCGGGATACTGGCCGCTTGGATACTGACCGGCCTGCGGATCGGCCTGTCCCTGACCGTTATACTGCGAAGGATCGCCGTTTCCGCTCACGCCGTACAGGCTTGGGGAACCGCCGCGCTGTCCTGCCGCCCCGTAGGCGACGCCTGCTCCGAGCAGTGCCGCATCCGCGCTGCTGCTGTTGTTCAAGTTGCCATAATTTGAGTTGTCATAACTCGTGCCGTTAGTGTAGCCGTCACTGCCGCTGTTGTAGTAATTGTAGCCGCTGCCATAATTCCCGCTGCCATAATTCCCGTTGAGAGAGCCATTACCGGAAAACGGCGGCTGGCTTTGATTGAACGGCTGGCCCGAAGTGCGCGGCTGGCCCTGTCGGCTGCCGTTCTGCGGGGAGCCGTAGCGATTGTTGACACGCGGCGCGGCCGGCAGCAGGGCGCGGCGGCGGGCGACAATGATCTGGCGGGCCGGCTGGAAGAAGTCGTAGCCGAACAGCGGCAGCGGCTTTTGGAAGCGGGGCTGTCCCAGCAGCGAAGGGTCGGTCTGGATCGTGTAGTTTCCCAGTTCGTGGGTCACGACCGGCGGGATCAGGCGGTTGCCGGTCGCGGGCGGCGTGTTCGTTCTCGGATAGTATTGGTAAGGATTTTGGGAGCTGCTTTGACGGCTGCTTTGAGCGCTGTCCGGGCCGTAAGCGTTTTCGGGACCGTAAGGATTGTCCGGGCCATACGCATTCGGCACCTCCGGGCTGCGGGTCGGATCGGTCAGCACGAGCGGATTGGTTGGCGCGGCGGGAACACTCGGGCGCGTCGTGCGTCCGTTGCGGGTGGCGACGGCGTCTGCATGACCGTTCGTATCCACTCCCACCGGTGGATTAGGCGAATTGCCCGCCGAATTGTCACTGCCATAGCTGCCGCCGGACGACGGGCTGCTTTGCGGGTCCTGCCCCGCGCTGCGCTGGGGCAGGGTGAGGCTGGACGCCGCCAGCAAAATCCCAAGCGCGGCGGCAAGCGGAGCGGAGCGGCGGCGGGCGGAAAAAAGCGAAGGGTGATGCATAGTCAGTCCTGAGAAGCGTGCGGTTTATTGGAATGGAATGTCTTTTGAATAGAATGTCTTTGATTGGTGAGAAACTGTACTAACAGATTTCAGAATTTTATTTTTCACGGGGCTGAACCCCCGTGCTTTAGAAGTGCAATTCCCCGCCTTCGCGGGCATGAAAATCCAACGAAGTTGGTCGCCCGCGAAGGCGGGAGCTTGCACTCTTAAAGCCCTGCCGTTCAGGGCAGGGTACGCTTTCTTTACAGTTTCTTAGGCCGACTGCGCGACGGCGGCCCGCGCCATATCTGCCATTTGCGACAGCTCTGCCGTCTGCTGCATCAGTTCAGCAGTTTGCAGCGCGGACAGCTCGGAGGCAGTGGGGATGCCGGAGCTTCCGGCCCGACCCGCGAGGCGCGACAGCACAAGACGCCCGGTGTCCGCCAGGACTTGCAGGTCAAAGGCCAGTGAGCGGCGGCAAACATACTCGGCGTCCATTTGCAGCTTGATCGGCATAATCTGCGTCAGATAAAACCGTTCCCGGTTCGGCTGACCGTTCAGCAGGAACTCTTCATGGCGAAAATACAGCGCGGTCGGCCCGGTCATTCCCGGCCGGACGCTCAGAACGATCCGGCGCAGTCCGGGATCAAAGCGGTCCACAAAACGCGGCACCTGCGGGCGCGGCCCAACCAGGCTCATGTCGCCGCGCAGCACATTCAGCAGTTGCGGCAGCTCGTCCAGCTTCCAGCTTCGCAGATGCCGTCCGAGGGGCGTGATGCGGCAGTCGTCCTGGGCGGTCACAAGCGGCCCGGTCTGCCCTAAACTGCTTCGGCCCGCCGTAAACATCGTGCGGAACTTCCAGATTTGAAAGATTTGGCCGCCGCGCCCCACTCGCTCCTGGCGGTAAAATACTGGCCCAGGAGAAGTCAGCGTGACGGCAAGCGCGGCCCAGAGCAGGGCCGGAAGGCACAGCAGCAGGAGCATCAGCGCCATGCTGAAGTCCAGCAGCCGGCCTGCCGCGCCCGGTTCATCGGATGGTTCTGGAGATGGTTTCTGTCGCGGCATAAGTCGGAGCCTTGCGTCATGCTACGAAGTCACGACCAAAAAGAGACGCCAAAGGGAAGTATACTGCATTTTCCGCAAAAACGCTCGTTTTTTGACCGCGCCGGACAAAAACAAGGAGTTGGGGCAGCAGGCCGCGAATAGCTTCCCGGCAATGTTTACCGAAATTCAACTATTTACTGAAATTCAAACCAAAACCCTGCGGGCGCTGGTGAACTGCATTGTTCCCGCAGACGATTACCCGAACGGCTGGACCGCCGGGGCCGGTGAGTATCTTTCACGGCTGTTGACGCGAGAACCGCAGTTTTTGTTCCTGTACCGCTCCGGCCTGGACGCGCTGGAAGCGGAAGCGAGCGGTTTTCACGAATGGACGGCAGACGCCCAGAACATGCGGCTGACACTTTTGGAGCAGGATGCGGTTCGGGGCGCGTTTTTTCGCCTGCTGATCACGCATGTCATGGAAGGCTTTTATGCCGATCCCGGCAACGGCGGCAACCAGGGCGGGATCGCCTGGCAGATGATCGGCTACAAGGTGACGGCATGACGGACTACGATGCAATTATCGTCGGCGCGGGCGCGGGAGGCGGGGTCGCCGCCGGACTGCTGGCGGCAGCGGGGAAGCGCGTGCTGCTTTTGGAACGCGGGCGGCAATTGTCGTTCGCGGATGTCGGGCGCGACCATCTGCGGAACCAGCGCCTCGCGCAGTACGGCTTCAACGCCGGGCCGGACGACCTTGCGGGCAACCCGCGCGTCTTCGTGACGCCGGAAGGCTTGGAAACGGTCGTCAGCCCGATTGAAGGCGGCTACTCCGCGAACGCCGCCTGCGTCGGCAGCGGCACGCGGGTCTACGGCGCACAAGCCTGGCGCTTCCTGCCGGGTGACTTCCGAATGGCGTCCAAGTACGGTGTCCCTGCCGGCAGCAGTTTAGCCGACTGGCCGATTACCTACGAGGAATTGGCCCCGGACTATGAACGCGCCGAATGGGAGATGGGCGTCTCCGGCGACGAAGAAGCCGCCGGGAAGCATCGCCCGCGCCACCGCCCATACCCCATGCCGCCGCTGCCGATGAACGCGCAGGGCCGAACACTGCAAACCGGCGCAGATAGGCTTGGCTGGGACACGCAGCGCGTCCCGCTTCTCATCAACAGCGTCCCTTACGGCGGGCGCGAGTCTTGCGTTCACTGCCAGCAATGCGTCGGCTTCGCCTGCCCAACCGACGCCAAGAACGGCACGCAGAACACGCTCATTCCCCGCGCTTTGGCGACCGGCCTCTGCACGCTGGAAACCGAGGCAATGGCTGAGCGAATTGATACGGACACGTCAGGCCGCGTGGTCGGCGTCACCTACTGGACCCAAGACGGCCGGCGCGTCTCGGCCAAAAGCGCCGTTGTCGTCGTCTCCGGCGGGGCCGTCGAAACCGCCCGGCTGCTGCTCAATTCCAAATCTTCTATTCACCCGCACGGCCTCGGCAACGCGCACGATCAAGTCGGACGTAATTTGCAGGGCCATTACTACGCCGGAGCCGTCGGCTGGATGCCCGAAGCTATTTGGGACGGCATCGGTCCCGGCGCGACCACGGCAACCATCAAGTTCAACCACGACAACTTAGACGCGAACGGCCACGCAGTGGTCGGCGGCGGAATGCTGGCCGACGATTTTATCACCCAGCCGATCAACTTCCAGAAAGGGCGCGTCCCGGCAGGTGTCCCGCGCTGGGGACTGGCCCACAAACAGTGGATGCGCCGCCACTACACCCGGATGCTGCTCATCACCGGCCCGGTGCAGGAAATCCCCAGCCCGGACGCCCGTGTTTCCGTAGACCCCAGCGTCACCGACAAGTACGGCATCCCCGTCGCCCGCCTGTCCGGCACGACGCACCCCGAAACGCTTCGCACCTATGCCTGCCTAAACGCCCACGCCGCCGAATGGGCGCGGGCCTGCGGGGCCGAGAACGTCCTCGCGTACTCCGCCGGCCTCACCCTCAGCGGCGGCCAGCATCAAGCCGGCACCTGCCGCATGGGGGGCGACCCGCAAACGTCCGTCACCGATAAATGGGGCCGCGTCCACGGCCACGATAATCTTTACATCGCCGACGGCTCCCTGCACGTCACCAACGGCGGCTTCAACCCTGTTTTGACTATCTTGGCCCTGTCCTACCGCGTCGCCGCCCATCTCGTGCGGTCGTGGTAGGGTAAAGCCCTGCCCCTACGTTGTGGGCTGTTATACAGCCCGGCACTGGAAGTGCCGGTCTACTAGCGCATGAAAGTCCCTGCGGGACTAAATGCCGGGGGCAACCGGCTAATCTTTGTCCTCAGTGTCGGAGACGCTTTCATTCACCAGTAGACTGGCACTTCCAGTGCTGGGCTTTAAATCAGCTCCCAGGCTTTTAGAATAGAGAGCAGCGGGGGCAGGGGCGTTTCCCAGAGCCAGCGTTCTTGCAGCCAGAGGCCAGGCAGCACGGCGCTATGGTAACGGCCTTGTTCATCTAGCGAGGTGGGACGGTAGATGCCGTCTGCGTTAAGCTGGTAGAACTCAGCCTGTTCGCGGATGGGGTCAAGGAGCCAGTATTCGGGAATGCCGGCGGCTTCATATTCAAAGAACTTGTCGCCCCGGTCCCGCGCCCGGCTTTCCGGGCTGATAATCTCGACGACTAAATCCGCAGGACCTTCTAAAAAGTTCTTTTTCAGCCGGACGCGATGCGCTTCTGTGACGAACAGAATATCAGGAGAGCGCCCCGGCAAGTTGGCCGCCGGCTTCATTTGGAACGGCTCGTAACGGACTTCTCCAAGCTGACGTGTATCGGCATAGAACTGAAGCAGTGAAAGCAGATAGCCTCCCAGCTTCTGGTGAAGATTCGAGATCGGACTCATTGCGGTTACCTCTCCGTCTACCCACTCAACGTGCTGGTTTTCACCCGTCCATTCCAAAAACTCTTCGTAACTCATTTTGGCTCGTGTGTCTGTTGGTACGCTTGTCTGTGTCGCGGTTGCCATTGCTTAACCTTCCGTTAGAACTTCGCCACGGTAATCGCGCCTTCCGACGCGGATGTGACGGAGGCGGCGTATTTTGCCATGACGCCGGTGGTGTAGTGCGGCGTTGGGGCGGTCCATTCGGCACGGCGGCGGGCAAACTCGTCGTCGGTGACGCCCGCGATGATGGTGCCGCCGTCAATGTCCAGCGTCACCGGGTCGCCTTCGCGCAGCAGGGCAATCGGGCCGCCGACCGAGGCTTCGGGGGCGACATGACCGACCATGAGGCCGCGCGTCGCGCCGGAGAAGCGGCCGTCAGTGACCATAGTCACCTCGCCGCCCAAGCCCTGCCCGACAAGCGCCGCCGTGACGCCCAGCATTTCGCGCATTCCCGGCCCGCCTTTCGGGCCTTCGTAGCGGATAATGACCACATCACCGGGGACAATACGCCGCTCCGTCACTGCCGTCATCGCGTCTTCCTCGCGGTCAAAGATGCGGGCCGGGCCGCTAAACTTTGTTTTCTCGGTTCCCGCCAGCTTGATGACCGCGCCTTCAGGCGCGAGGTTTCCGTGCAGGATGACGATGCCGCCGCGCGGCTTGAAGGCTTTTTCGACGGGAACAATCACTTGCTGGCCTTCGGCTTCTTCGGCCAAAGCGGCTTCTTCGGCCAGCGTTTTGCCGGACGGGGTAGGGCGGTCGCCGTGCAGCAGGCCCGCCGCCAGCAGGTTCTTGGCGACAAGCCGCGTTCCGCCCGCCCGGTGCATGTCCGTGGCGACATACGTTCCGCCGGGGGTGAGGCTTGCGATGACGGGAGTGCGGGCCGAGACGCGGTTGAAGTCGTCCATCGAGAGTGGGACACCCGCCTCGCGGGCCAGCGCCAGCAGGTGCAGGACGGAGTTCGTCGAGCCGCCCGTCGCCGCCGCGCCTGCTATCGCGTTCTCAAAGGCTTCTTTAGTCAGAATATCCGAGGGCAAGACGCCGCTGTGGAGCAGCTTCACAATCATGCGCCCGGCTTCCACGCCGATGTCGTCTTTCTTCGGATCAACGGCGGGAACGCCTGCCGAACCCAGAGACGCCAGCCCTAAGAACTCCATGACAATCGCCATCGTGTTGGCGGTAAACTGCCCGCCGCAGGACCCCGCGCCGGGGCAGGCGGCGTCTTCCAGCTCGGTCAAATCGGCATCGGTGATCTTGCCCGCCGCCGCCGCGCCGATGCCCTCAAACACGTCCTGAATGGTGATGTCCCGGCCCCGGTACCGGCCCGGCGCAATGGAGCCGCCGTAGAGAAGCATACCGGGGATGTTCAGCCGCGCTAGGGCCATCGCCGCGCCCGGCGCGGTCTTGTCGCAGCCGACCAGGCAGATGACGGCATCAAACATATGCCCGCGCGTGACCAGCTCAATAGAGTCCGCGATGACTTCCCGGCTCATCAGCGACGTTTTCATGCCTTCCGTGCCCATCGTGATGCCGTCGCTGATTGCGATTGTGTTGAACTCCTGCGGCGTCGCGCCCGCTTCCCGGATGCCCTGCATGACTTTTTGGGCCAGCGCCCGCAGATTGAGGTTGCACGGCATCGTGCCGATCCAGGTTGAGGCGACGCCAATAATCGGCTTTTTGATGTCCTCGTCGGTCAGCCCGACGCCTTTTAAATAAGAGCGAGCGGCAGCGCGGTCGCGCCCTTCGGTAATGACGCGGCTTCGCGCTTTGGGATCATAAGTCTCAGAATTGTCAGGCATGGGGAAACTCCACAAATGTTAGCGATTTGGGAGAATTATACCTGTGAGGGTAGGGGTTTGGCTACGGCGAGACCGTTAAGCCACAAGTTCGGCATGTTCAGCGGCGAGGTCGTGCCAGGCATCTTCCAGCATGAAAAGCTGCTCAAAGATATCAAACCTCATCGGCTCGTTTGGGTGTGCGTCTTGCCATTCCTCAAGCACCTGCCGCGCTTGCTCAATTTCAAGCTGCGTTGTTGCGGCGAGGCCGATTTCGCGAACCTGCTGACGACTTAACTGAGCTGTATCTTTTGCCTTCAACGTGCTACTCCTGTCTTTAGAACGGCGTCACTGCGAGAGTAGACCTGGAAGAATGCGTGCCGCTCAACTGCCGACAGCCTCATTCCTTGCTCGAATATAACTCGCCGCCTGTCACGAAGGGGGACAGCAAGAAGATCAAAGTAGAACGCCCGCTTCTTTTCCCCTAGTGCCTTACGAATGTCTTCCAAAGCCTGAACATACTCTGTATACTCGTGATCTGTTTCCGCGCCACTGAAAATAGCTTCAGCGACTACCACTCCAAGCTCCGCCAGTATCGCAGGCCGCAAAACGCGCTGCAAGTTTTCTACAACCCCTTCTTCCCAGCCACGGAAAGTCACAGTAATTGCGGCGAGAAGCCCACACCATTTATGGGTGGGAGGACAGCCGCCCCGTCCTTCCGAGGGCGAGCCTCCTTTCGTTTGATACCCGCTTGCTGACGGGTATACTCAAAGTGTCCAAAGGCACTCCTTGGAGATAACAGTTCTGGGCATAAGCGAAGACTCCACGGTTGCGGAAACTCATGCCTTTTTCCGCGTAAAGTCTTCGGAAGGTTCTGTTTTCAACAGAAATGGTCTCCGCGTGAGCGGTAAGACACGGGCGGCTTTAAGTACGCCTATGGACGGCACGAGACACGGATGTTCTCAGAGGCATAGCCTTTCGTGACTGTCAAATCCCACAGGCTTTAGCCGTGGGTTACTTAAATAATCCAGTGCCAAATATCCTGCCGAAAAGGTATGTAGCATTTCATGGATCAATGTTCGCCAGCGCTCATCTTGCCCAGCAAGTTCAGTATTGATGAGAATGTCACAGCGGAACGGCTTCGCTCCCCGGATGTAGGGGTTGTCACTGAGTTTCACTTCCCCGCTCCAGCGTGATGGCCTGCCGAGCATCTTCAGTAAGATTTGCTGAACCTGCTCCAGCTCCGTTTGTATATGACTGATTTCGCTGAAAATAGCTGATACGTCTCCCTGCCACCATTCATTATACCTGCGTGTTATAGGAGTCAAGCGAAAACCTCACCCTGACAGCGAATGGCAAAGTAAGGTTCTTTAAGCTCTTTCCGAGAAGTATTTTATCGCTTGAACGAGAACGGCGTAGTCAGCGGGGATAAATCGCCGAGGTCGTCGTCATCTAAAGATGCGGGCTTGGCGAAGGAAGGCGCGGGGGCTTCGGGACGCGGGGCGGCGTGACCGTTGCCATTGCCGTTCATGGCGGGAGGCGTCGCGATCCGCAGGGAGCTGAGGAGCGCGGGGTCGAGGCCCTTGATGACGGCGTTTTCGGGGGTGATGGTTCCTTTGATGACTAATTCCTGCAAGGCTTGACTCAACGTGATCATGCCGAGATTGGAGTTGGTTTCAATAATAGACGGCAGCTGGAACGTCTTGCCTTCACGAATGAGATTTTTGACGGCCGCCGTGGTCGTCATAATCTCCAAGGCCGCAACGCGCCCGCCGCCGACTTTCGGAACCAGCGTCTGCGCGATGACGCCCTGCAATGACTCAGACAACTGCGTTCGTATCTGCGACTGCTGATGGGGCGGGAACACGTCAATGATCCGGTCCACCGTCTGTGCCGCGCTGGACGTGTGCAGTGTTCCAAACACCAGATGCCCGGTTTCCGCCGCCGAGACCGCCAGCGAGATTGTCTCTAAATCCCGCATCTCGCCGACCAGAATCACGTCCGGGTCTTCGCGCAAAGCAGCCCGGAGCGCCGACGCAAACGACTCGGTATGGACTTTGACTTCCCGCTGATTGACCAGGCATTTCTTGTGTTGATGCACGAACTCAATCGGGTCTTCAACCGTCAGAATATGCGCGTGGCGCTCGGTGTTGATCAAATCCACCATTGCGGCCAGAGTCGTGGACTTGCCGGACCCCGTCGGCCCCGTCACCAGCACCAGCCCGCGCTCTTCCCGCGCCATCTCCGCCAGCACCGGCGGCAGGCCCAACTCCGCGAACGACTTGATCTCCGTCGGGATCACCCGAAAGACTGCGCCCTCGCCGCGCCGCCCGACAAAGAAGTTGCACCGAAACCGTGCCAGATTGGGGATTTCAATGCTGAAGTCCAAATCCCGCTTTTCTTCAAACTTGTTCTGCTGATCGCCCGTGAGAATGCCGATCAGCATAGTCCGCAGCGTGTCGCGGGTCAGCTCCGGGTAGGGGAGCTGCTGCATTTCCCCATGCAGGCGCACCGTCGGCGGCGCACCGACCGTAAGATGCAGGTCCGACGCCTTGCTCGT